>OLQH01000063.1_pt1 | contig 122126 bp, 96 predicted proteins | sample 1672671 | NCBI WGS metagenome assembly OLQH01 (sample SAMEA3136712, study PRJEB25190) | human gut metagenome | reverse complement strand
GGTCCTTAGGCTGCGTCCTGTGCAGCCTTAGTACCGCTGCGTGTTTATCCGAGCGAGAGCGTCCCCTCTAAGGTCCCCTGTATAGCCGGGCAGGCAGGCGGGGAGACGGACAGCACGAAGGGCCGGAAGCAAATCAGGCGCAGGGGCCGGGGACAAGCGGAGGTGTTGGAACTAATACTATATTTATATCAGGAGGGTTACTGTATTATGGAACTGCAATTTGATAATTATATCCTTTCCTATGAAGATGGAGGGATTGAAGTAAGGAAAAACGGGACATTGCTTTATTTTAACAGGCGTCCTATGTTCGTTACCGTTAAAACTTCATTTGCCGTGAGCGAGTTTTATGATGCCGCTTATGAAAAGGCGGAAATGCGGGACGGGCGGATGGTTGCGGAGGGAACTCTGCGTGTACCTTCCGGTTCCGGGTTTGCTTTTATTGATACCTATGAAGCAGGGGATGCCGGATTTCGGCTTCAGCGTTGTGTAAAGGTTGTGGAAGCCGGGGATGATCTTGGGTTTTCCAGTAAATTTTCTCTTGTTATGGCGGAGTCGGCGGATCCTCATGATTATCAGTGTTTTGCACCAGGTGTGTGGTACCGGCAGAATGAATTCGGCCCTGATGAGCTGATGGGGAAGGATTTGGACTGTGAGTATTTCTGGATGCTGGAGACGAGATGTGCGCTTCCGCTGTTTGCCATGCATCATATTGGTTCCGGGGAAATGGCTTCCCTGTCCAGGTGGGCTTCTGATGTGACTATGCGCACTCTTGGCATTGAGCAGTCGGAAAATAATACGGATCCGAAGTTTACTATTGGTTCTGTCGGGATGAGCAAACCGGAAAAGCGTACTCTCAATTATATGTATTATGGATTTGCCGTAAGGAAGGATAATCCCACTCCGGTTGACGGTCTGTCCATCGATTATGTCTATCCGGGCTGCGATGGCCAGACTCCTGTAAAGAATTCTTACGGCGGGCTGGATTACCACAATAAGGCCATGAATTTCCGCCGCATCAACCATCCTGTCGTACCTGGCTTTGAACAGAATTATTCCGTTGCCATTAACTTCGGGCAGCATGAAAGCTTTCAGGAAATGATGAGGGATATCTGGCGGATCACTTACAGCCGTATGCGGGACAGGCTCTTCTGTGTGGATAATGAACGGCATTACCGCAACTGTATGGAAATCTTTATGAAATACACAAGAAAATATGGGGACTCCTATGGCCTGCCCTTTGCCTGCCAGCTTCCTGATATGGATATTTCTTCCGTGTCCTTTCAGTTCGGCTTTGTGGGACAGCAGCCGGGAATCGGCAATCTGCTGCTCCGGTATGGCGATCGGGAAAAGCTTCCGGAGGCCAGGGAAAAGGGAATGGGAATCCTGGACTTCTGGGTAAATACGGCCATGACCCCGTCCGGGCTTCCTCAAATGTGCTACAATCCCAACATAAAGGGATTTGAACCCTATCCCCATTATACGCGTATGCTTGCGGACGGAATGGAGGCCATACTGGATGCTTATGTTTATCTGCATAAAGTCGGTGAAGAAAAGACGGACTGGCTTGCTTTCTGTATAAAAACCGGGGACTGGCTTGTAAAAGTCCAGAATGAGGACGGCAGCTTTTACCGGGCTTATTATACCGACGGTTCCATACGTATGGATTCCAAGTCCAACACGCCCAGCGTCATCCGTTTTCTGGTACAGCTTTACCTGGTGACAGGTGATGAGAAATATAAAGCGGCGGCAGAAAAAGCCGGAGACTGGTCCTTTGACAACGCTTATCTGAATATGGAGTATCGGGGAGGCACCTGTGACAACACGGATATCCAGGATAAAGAAGCAGGAATCTATGCTTTGTTCGGCTTTCTGTCACTCTATGACCTCACAGGAGACAAACACTGGCTGGAAGGCGCAGTGGGCGCTGCGGATTATACGGAAACCTGGACTTATGCCTGGACCTTCCCTGTTTATACGCCATGGCCGAAGCATCCTTTCAACCAGTATTCCATCAGCGGACAGAGTATCATCACCATAGGCGGGGGAGCCGATGTGTATATGGCCGCCTGTTCTTATACCTATTACAGGCTTTATCTTCTGACAGGGGACAGCCATTATCTGGATTTTGCAGAATTTATTCATAAGAATACACGTCAGTCCAATGATGTCGACGGAACCTCCGGTTACGCTATGCCCGGCCTCGGACACGAAAGCGGCAATTTCTTCAGCCAGAAATTAGGAAGCCAGTATCATTGGCTGCCCTGGTGTACCTTTGTGGAAGCGGAGCCCTGCGAACGGCTTTATGAAACTTTTGGCGTGTATGAAATCGAAGACGCACAGAGGATGGATAAGGAGGAAAGGGAGAAACGGAACCGGGTTTATGAGAATTATTATTAAAAATGCAGATGTAGTGTAAGTGCTGTCTGCTTTTCTATATAAAATTGCCCCGAATATAGGCCGCATGAAATTGTGCGGATATCATTCGGGGCAATAATATTTGAGGATATTCCTTTACAGCATCTTATTCAGCTTTTTATCAAAACTCGCAACTTCATCACCTAATACTCTGTGCCTGGCAATCAGGATACAGTCCACAAAATCAAGGGATGTTTCAGAAAAAAGAAATAACGCTTCCTTAACAACATTCTGGTTTTCCACTATCACATCATCCAGAAATTCTATAAGTACACCTGCAATCTCATGCCGTTCTATTTTGTATACACCTTTCAGTACATATACTACTTCTGCAATAACCTCCGGAAGCGTGAAAGCACCATTCTCTATAATCCGTCTGGCGTCCTCTGACATCTGCTGATGATCTCTCAAAAGATATCTTAAGATAACATTCGCATCAATCAGCTTTCTCATACTTTTCTACCATCGCCTTTTCATATGCGCCTTCTTCCTCTGCCACAAGCTTAGCATCCGCATATTCGGACAGGCGTCCATAAGTACTGTCTCTATTTGCCGTAACAACAAACGGCATCCCGTTCTCCCGAACACTCTGCCTTGCAAAGATTCGTACCGCCTCTGCAAAAGAAGTTCCCATATCACGATATAATGCTTCTACCTTGTCTTTTAATTCTGCATCCATACGAACCTGTAAAGTTGCCTCTTTCGCCATAATATCGCCTCCTTGTAATACAAACGTACTACATTCTTTTTCTTTTGTCAATATTATATCTCATATTCTGAATTTTATTAGTTACAGTTCAGCAACATGATTTTCCAATATTCACTGGTGGCGATACCGGCTATTTTTTCTTACCAATCCGAAGCACATTCACCGAATATCCCGGCGCCCTGTAAATAAATTGCTCCGCCGCTCCGGAAAGAAGCCGTTCCTCATCATGCACCCTCTCCGATTCCTCAAAGCTGTTTTCCGCCTGCTTCTCCCCGGTAAGCACCACAGCCTTGTAATCCGTTTCCACCGCACAGTCCAGAGAGATTTCCACTTCATCCTCTTCCGGTGAAAAATTCACGATTTTTACAATTACCTCCGTTGAAGAATCACTGACTGCGCAAGCCATTGCCGGGAAGCTGGGAACCGCCGCTTCATGGATACATTCTCCATTCACGTAAAGCTTCATGCTTTTCCCGTCAGCCTCATACCGGAACCGGTTGAACTGTCCGTATTGAAGCTTCACCAAACGTTCTTCATCCAGATATTTGTCCTCCGGATAAGCCTGTTCCCGGAAGGAACTGATACCATTTTCCAGCCTCCACACAAAAGGCTTCACATTCGCCGCATTCCATTCTTTGGGAGGATGGGTTTCGTCCGCCACATATACCTCTTTCGGCATACGGCTGCTGTATATGCCAAGACTGATTTCCTTCCCTTCCTCAGCATAGATCTCAATATCAAAAGCTCCGCTTGTGACATCTTCTTCTCCAAATACGGCAAATACCCTTTCCGGATCCACCCCGTAAAGCTTTCCCGCTTCTTCACGCTGTTCCTGATCCGGCTGAAGGATACGGAAAACACCGTCTTTTTCCTCGATTCTCCCCATCAGTTCATGGCTGATCCCAACAGGCCGGCCATTCCATGACGCATTTTTGTACCGAAGCCCGGACGGCCCCATGAGTGAAGCCATTCCCTTTACCGGACGGTACAAAATCCCGGTTTCTTCCTCTGCCTCCACCACGTTTTCACCGCGGCTGTTCCCAAACATTTTCCAGACATAATAGGTAGGGATCGCCATGCTTTCCCTGTTATTAAAGCGAATCAGGTTCGGAAACCATGCATTATAATTTACATTTTCCAGAAGAGGGGCATAGGAAGCCAGCTCCACCACATCCTGGTTGCGTTCCATTCCTATCAGGAAAGCCGCTTCCCCCAGCGCGCCATACAGCTGTCCCACCCATCCGCGGACCACCGCCAGCTCTCCCAGGAAAATACCCGGGCCTTTTCTGTCATAGTCGTCGTAATAATGGATGTTTTCAGCAAAAAATTCGGCGGTACTGTAAAAATGCTCATCCACGATATCCGCGGGAATCCCCTGCTTCTCCAGGTGTGTATTGGCAATCAGGCGGATGTTGGGATATTTGGCTCTTATGGTATCAAAGAACTTCCGATACCGCATTTCATAATCAGGTCCGAAGTTTTCATTTCCGATTTCGATATAATTCATCCGGAACGGCTCCGGATGGCCCATTTGAGCCCGCAGGCTTCCCCATACCGTATCTTTGCCGCCCACAGCATATTCTATGGCGTCCAGTGTATCCTGCAGCATATCCTCCAGTTCTTCTCCTTCAAACAGCACAGGCGCTCTTCCCTGGCAGGTCATGCCGCAGTTGCACACATACAGGGGTTCCATGTCAAGATCCTCGCAAAGCTGCAGATATTCATGAAATCCCAGGCCGTTATAGCTGCGGTAATGCCACATCAGCTGATGACCGGGACGTTCCCATACCGGCCCTATTACATTTCTGAACCGCATGGCTGTTTCCGGGGAAAAGCCTTCCACAATACAGCCGCCCGGGAACCGCAGGAACCGCGGATTCAGAGCCTTCAGTTTTTCCACCAGATCCTTTCTCAGTCCATGCCCCATATACGTGTCCTGCGGCATCAGGGAACAGAAGCCAAGGCTTATTTCACCGCCCTCCGGACAGCAGATGGAGAGCCTGGCATTATCGCCGTCCCTGTCTGCCGCAAAGCTGCCGTCATAGCGCACATACCCTGTGCCCTCCAGCAGGAAATCCATACTGCCGAACACATGGGAATCATCCTCAGCGGAAACTCTTACCCTGACCGGATGTTCTGTTTTCGCAAACATATAAAAAGAATATGTTTCTCCGGCTTTCAGGGAAATCCCGTTAAAGCCTGTATTATATAGTTTTCCGCCCTTTTCAAAAACAGCGGAAAGGGCGGCCTGCCTGTGTTTGTTCAGGGTATCCTCCCGTTCCAGGCGCATCACCGCCTGTTGGGTATACCAGGCAGGGACAGGGGTATAGGGCGTCTGATTCTTTCTGATCCATCGGGAAAGCCCTTCTCCGTGATTAAACTCATCTCTCCAGCCCGCCCTGGTGACCAGTGCATAACCGTCCTGCTCCGTATGGCAGTCCTTTGGTTCGATGGAATCTTCAAAGGATCTGTTTCTGAGCATCTCAGGATATAAGCCTCCGTCACCCGCTCTGTTGATATCTTCAAAGAAAATGCCATACAGATTCGGGGCGACAGGGAATTTTTTATTTTCTGTACGTATCGTTATTCTGCTCATAGTAACCCGCCTTTGCCAATATTCACTTATTTTCCGACCACTCTCTTATAGCAATAGCCTCTGTCCCCTCCGGCCTTCACCGGGGATACCTCAAAATAAACCACTCCGTTTTCCCGCACTGTAATGCAGACATCGGCCATTCCGTCTTCCAGTTCCTTTCTCTGTGCTTCCACAAGAGGCCTCGCCCCTTCCTTCAGCAGCTTCTTCTGTTCTCCGGAAAGGCTGGAAGGCTCGCCCATGGCATGCCAGAGCTTCAGCGGGTTGCAGGTCACTTCATCCACTGTCTTCGTGAGAATGCAGCATTCCCCTTTTTCCCCGGAAGGAATCCCATCCATGGGAAGACAGAAACTGCGGCAGATATCCTCTCCTGTGCCGTCCATTGTCATATTCCATACAATCCCTCTGTAGCTGCCGTCTTCTTTTCTCACAATAACCGCTTCATCCGTACGGTGTACACAGGTTCCCTGCAGATCGGCAAAAAACTTGAAGGTCCAGAAGGTAGGTTTGGGGATGCCGCCGTTTGCCACAAGCCCGAAGCCGCCGTGGAAGGGTGTAAAAGGAACGCCCTGTTCCTCGAAAATATCACCGAAGGTCCAGTAGGAATAGGATTCGTTCATATCTCCCAGCCGGGACAGCTGCCCTGCGATATAAGCCGCGTTCTGATTGGTATCATGCAGCGGGCAATTGGGAATATAGGAAGTATTGAATTCCGTAATATGGATTTCCATCCCCTTAAATTCCTCAAAGCTGTCGATAATATCCCTGGTCGTCTGAAGGTTGGCATATCCTTCTTCCGGCTCCCGCAGCTTCACATATCCATAGTGGCCCACATTCTCCGGCACCTCTGTTGTATAGTGATGGCGGGTCACGAAATCCACAGGTATGCTTTCTTTCCGGCAGAATTCCAGGAAGCAGCGGATCCACTTTTCATCCTCCACGCCGCAGATGGCGGGGCCGCCCACACGGAAGCGTCCATCCACTTCCTTAATTGCCGCAAAGGTCAGGGCAAACAGCTTAAAGTATTCCTCCATATCCGCATCCTTCCAGAAGCCGGGAAGGTTAGGCTCGTTCCATACCTCTATGGGCCATTGCACCACTTCCTGTTCCCCGTAGCGTTCCATCAGATGGCGCAGAGTCGCCTGTACCAGCGCGCACCAGGCATCGTAGCTTTCCGGAGGCGTCACATTTCCCTTCCAGTAGAATACCGTCTGTTTCCCGGAAGCCATCTTATCCGGCATGAAGCCCAGCTCCAGAAAAGGGCGTATATTCAGGCTCAGATAGCTGTCCATCACCAGATCCAGATAGGTAAAATTATATTCCGCATGCTTTATTCCGTTTTCATCTGTGTACTCCTGATAAATAGCCATATCATCCGAAAACAGGCCGTGGCCGCGGATGTGGGAAAATCCGATCTCCTCCTGTACGTAAGCCAGCTGCTCCTGATACTCCTTCTGCAGGGCAAGCCCCATGCGTCCTGTTCCTATGCAGTAGGCCACATTATTATGGAACGGTATTTTTGTATCTTTTTCAACAGTATACTTTTTTTCCTGCATCATACGATTCTCCTTTTCTTTAACAAACCTGTTTATATCAGCCCCGACCAGATAATATTGCTCACATTCCACAACCCCTCCGCATACCACTCTCCGGGACGGAACGGAACAAACCATGCCGCGGCAAGCTGTTCTGCCGGATCAATCACCAGAGAACAGGAGCCTGCCCCTTCATGCATATAGGTGCCTTTCGAATAAAGAAAACCGGGGCCTTCTCTTCTGTCAAAACCTATCCCGTATTTCCTGTCCGGTTCCTCTGCACCCCAGCAGTAATCCGGAGTACGGGCAAGAACAGAAGAAGTCATCTTTTCCACCGTTTTTCTTCCCAGAATCCTTTTTCCGTCAAGCTGTCCCATTCCGAGCATCATATTTGCGAAACGGATCAAATCTCCCGGTGTGGCAAAAAGCCCGCCTCCCGTATTGGGAATGTAATCCTTCCAGGACGATAAACATTGTTTTTCCCCTTTTACCGCACTTTTTATATATTCTTTATCCTCTTCGTCAGTCACATGGATTCTTTTCAGTCTCTCCGAATCCGCCGGCAGAAAGAAAGTGTCCTTCATTCCCAACGGGGAGAGGATATTATCATGAATGTACTTTTCCGCCATTACTCCGCTGATTTTTTCTATTACCGCCCCCAGCACAACAAAACCATAACTGCAATACTGCCATTCTTCTCCCGGTTTTCTTCTCATGCCGCAGGACATAGAAGGCGTAAGCCAGTCAAATTCTTCTCCCGACTTCCATTCTTTTGCCGCTTCCTCCATATATCTCCATACCGGGGCAAAATAGGGATTCGGAAAACATCCCGCATCCGGCTGAAGCCCCGAAGTATGGGTCAGCAAATGAAACAGATTAATCCCGTCAAATGGCTCACTGGCAAACTGGGGCAGAATATCCCCCACCTTCACATCAAGCCTGGTATAACCATCCTCCACCAGCTTCATCAAAGCTGCTGCCGTAAAGGTTTTGGTAATGGATGCGATTCCATGTATCGTATCCGGCCGCATGAAATCATTATGATCATAATAATGGGCCAGTCCCATCCCCTTTTCTGCAATCACTTTCCCGTTTTTCGAAATACAGTAGGCGGCGCCCTCTATTTCCCCTCTTTCCATCATCCGGGCAAAATGCTCATCTAAAGCAAGGATACGTCCGGAATGATAATCGGTTTCTTCCGGCAGACAATCTGTTTTCCCTTCTGTGATATGCAAGCTTATCCCCCCTTCTTACTGTCTGTTCTATTTGTGCCTCAGCACACTTCCACATCCATTTCCACATGCGCAAGGCCGGGATCCAAATCCCGTTCTGCAGACATATCAAACACCGGATCGCCGTTTATGTCAAAATGCACCCGCCTGATGCCGTCACAACGGAGAGTACTGTCCGGTGATGTTTCCGCATGGTATGCGATCATCAGATTCCCTTCGGAATCCGTAAAGAAGGAATTATGGCCGGGACCGTATTCTCCCTCTACGGAATAAAAGGATAAAACCGGGGTGCCGCGTTTGTGCCATGCCGATTTATCCAGCAGATCGGCTCCGTCTTCCGCCGTAAGCAGACCCAGCACATAGGTGTAACCGTTGGCCGCGCCTCCGGAATAGGTCAGATAGATTCTGCCGTTGGCCGTAAAAGCATAAGGCCCTTCGTTGTTGATAGTATGGCTCACATTCTCCCAGCCATAAAGAGGGCGGGTGAGCAGGACAGGATCGCTTGTAAGCCGCCAGGGTTCTGCTTCATCCACCCGGGCAATATACAGCATGGAGCCTGAATCATATTCGGTACCGATTCCCCTTCGGTAGGACCAGACCATATAGGAACAGTCTCCCGATTTCAGATAGGTCATGTCCAGTGTGATACCGTCCTGCGCCAGCCAGCTTCCGTCCTTTCTCCGGATCCGGATCGGATCCTCCCAGCTGCCCGCATCCGTCAGGCTGCCGCCTTTTTTCAGCTTCATGAGGTGGCACTGCGGCCCCCATTGTGTGCCGCTTACCGCAAACAGTATGTAAAGTTCTCCGCCAATCACATGGAATTCCGGCGCCCAGAAGGTCTGTACCAGCCCCCGTTCCTCATCCAGATCGAGAATCAAGTGCTGCTTAGCATCCTCTTTAAAAAGGTCAGCCACATTCCCGGCTTCCCTCACATAGAAGCCCACATCATTCAGGTTGTCATTCGTTGATATATAATAGTACCGGCCTTCCCACGGGAAAACCACCGGATCCCCGAATCCGCAGGCAAGGGGAAAGGCATACTGCTCATTTATTACTGTTCCGGCAATCCGGCAGGTTCCCTTCCTGCCGAAATCAATTTTCCCCACATCCCAGCGGACACGTTTCTGTGCGGTAGAACCATCCGAATACACAACGGTCACCTTTATCTTTTCCACAGCTTCCGCATCATGTGCCGGTATCTTATCCGGCACATGCACGGCAACGGAAGAAAGCCTGCTCCAGTGAAGGGCCGCCCTGTCGCACAGGCTGCGGCTTACCTCCACCGTATTTCCCACCCGGACGCCTTCCGGCAGCTGCCCGGGATCTGCAAACCCCATTTCCCTGAACGCAATGAAATCATCCGTGGTCCACAGCAGAAGTTTTCCTTCACTCTCTTCATCCGCACTTCCGTTTTCATTCACACGGGAAGCCGTAATTCCAAAACCTCCCCCAGGCATGGGGAAAACCCTGGGAGCCTCCACCCCTTTGGGGCATATGGTATCTTTTTTATCCAATGTCCCCTCCGCAAACAGAATACCGTAGTTTCCATTCATGGCCTCATAATTCTCTCCGTCCCTGCTGTATGCCAGGTGAATACTGCGCGCCAGCCCGTCCGGATATAACCTTTCATCCGTTTTTCTTGTGTATACCATAATCCTGGCGCTTTTTTCCGCAAAATCTATTCCCATGCCGATTCTTTCCTTTCCGTCCTCTTTCCTCTCAGCCTCGTGTCGTAACATCCATCAAAAACGCCGTCACTTCGTCTTCCGGCTTCACCTGTGCCCTGGGGCTGTCAAAAAAGGTCATCACAGCAGGCTTCTCTTCCAGAAAAGCTTCCCATTTTTCCATAGGAGTCCCGTCCGCGTCCGCGCCGTTAGGATCTCCCTTTTTTATAAACTCCGCCCAGTAATTGCACATCTGCCGGGCGAGGTCATAATGCTTTCCGGTAAAAGGCCTCCAGCATTTCGCCAGGGTTTCAAAGAAGAACCATAAATCCGAAGAATGGAAGGCTCCCGGATTGTCTTCCCCGGGTATCTCGGGGCCGAATTCGTATACATAACAGGGCTGCTTGGCCCCTGCCTTTTCCAGCAGGCTGCACATCCTGCGGATCCCCAGCTCCACGGAGCTGACAAGGCCGTTTTCTTTGGCCGCTTCCAGTCCGTCCTCCGCATGGATCAAATCCAGATATTCCTGCGCACGGTCTCCGAATTTTTCTTCCGCTTCCTTTTTCAGGGCATCCGGATCCTCCGCCTGGGGCGCCGTGAAAAATTCGTTGTTGGTGAAGCCAGTCATGATCGGCACATCCAGCAATTTTCCCGCTTTCATATTGTTCCAGTAGGTATCGGTCTGGTATACGCCGTCCGGGATGGTTCCCCAGAACGCGCCGAAGGCATTGTTTTTATCACGTATGAATTCTGCAGGAAGCGCCCTGGCTTCTTCCAGTGTTTCCACGCCGAGGAAAGCAAAAAAGCGTTTTCCCTGCTCCAGTAATTCTTCTTTTGTGAACCGCATACGGTCCTGGAAGGGATCATAGAAAATCCCGCTCTCAACAATAGCCTTCTGAATATAGCCCTGATTTCCCTGACAGTTCAGCTGGGCCAGCACGCTGCCGCCCCCTGCCGACTGTCCTCCTATGGTGATATTGTCCGGATCGCCTCCGAAAGCTGCGATATTGCGTTTTGTCCAGAAAAGGCCGTACTGCTGATCCAGGTTGCCGAAGTTCGCGGGAGCTTCCGGGTTTTCTTCCCACAGCTGAGGGTGGGTGAGGAAGCCGAATACGTTCAGCCGGTAATTTACCGTCACCACCACGATTCCCCTGCGTGCCAGCCGTTCCCCGTCAAATTCCATTTCTGCGGGATTGCCCCACTGGAGGCCGCCGCCGAAATACCATACATAAACGGGAAGCTTATCCTCTGTGCTCACTGCAGGCGTCCATACATTCAGGTACAGGCAGTCCTCGTTCATGGGGATGGAGGGATCCACATTCCATTCTCTTGTATAGATGTTCGTTTCATCCAGTCCCGGTATGCTCTGCATGGAAATGGGCGCAAACTCCAGGCAGTCCCTGACGCCGTCCCAGTCCGCTGCGGGCTGGGGCGCTCTCCAGCGCAAATCACCCGTCGGTGGTGCGGCAAAAGGAATTCCCTTGAAGGATATCACCCGGGGATCCGCCGCCGGGATACCCCTGACCAGACCGTTTTCCGTTTTTACTACTTTCAGCATATTGTCTCCTTTCTCACTTCACTCTTATCATCATTACGCTGCATGCAGGCATCGTGAATGAAAGCCCTCTGTCCGTCACCTGTATCTGCGTAAACGCTTCTTCCCTTACCTGCTCCGGCTCTTCAAAGGTATTATAGGACTGCATCCTTCCGCGCACGATTTTCGCTTCTATCCGGGATGGCTCTTTCTTTGTCAGCACCACTTCCATCTGTCTTTCTTCCTCCGGAGACAGGTTATTCAGGGTAATTGTCAGAACACCGTCCTTATCCACCGAAACGGATTCCTGCACGTCGGGCACCATCTCCTGTTCCTTCAGGCCGATTTTTCCCGTACCCTCCAGCCAGCTTTCCACAAGCTCCGCATCCTGATGATGCTTATACATATGGAATACATGGTAGGTCGGCGTCAGGAGCATTTTCTTTCCTTCCGTCAGGATCACGGACTGCAGCACATTTACGATCTGTGCAATACAGGCCATTTTGATCCGGTCGCAGTGCTTGTTGAAAATATTCAGGGAAACTCCTGCCGTCAGGGCATCCCTCATGGTATTCTGCTGATACAGAAAGCCCGGATTCGTGCCCGGCTCCACATCATGCCAGCAGCCCCATTCATCCACCATCATCCCGATTTTCTTTTCCGGGTCATAAGTATCCATAATGGCGCTGTGGCGTGTAAGGACTTCTTCTATATAAAGAGCCCTTGCAAGAGTATTAAACCAGACTGCCTCGTCGAAGTCTGTGGCGCTTCCCTTATGGATTCCTTTTTCCACCCCGGCATAATAGTGGACGGACAAGCCATCCATAAAGCCGTGTGCCTCCGGGGGCGCGGGATTTCTGAAGCATTCCCTCAGCACCACATCCGTCCATTCATAGTCATCCGCATTGGCTCCGCCGCAGATTTTGAATATGGGGGCATTCTTGTCATAGCAGCGGATATAGGTCTGATATCTGCGGTAAAGGTGGGCGTAATAATCCGGGGTCATATTGCCGCCGCAGCCCCAGTTTTCGTTGCCCACGCCGAAATAATCCACCTTCCAGGGCTTTTCCCTGCCGTTTTCACGGCGCCAGTCCGCCATGGGGGAAACGCCGTCCAGGGTCATGTATTCCACCCATTCGCTCATTTCCTGCACCGTGCCGCTTCCCACATTTCCATTCACATAGGTCTTGCAGCCCAGCTGCTCGCACAGCTCGAAAAACTCATGCGTACCGAAGCTGTTGTCCTCCGTCACGCCTCCCCAGTTGGTGTTGACCATTTTCTTTCTCTTATCTTTGGGCCCCACGCCGTCCTTCCAATGGTATTCATCCGCAAAACAGCCTCCCGGCCAGCGCAGTACCGGAACCTTTAATTCCTTCAGAGCCTCCACCACATCGGTGCGCATGCCGTTGACATTGGGGATTTCGGAATTTTCTCCCACATAAAGGCCTTCATAAATACATCTTCCCAGATGTTCGCTGAAATGTCCATAGATTTCCGGATTGATATGGCCCATTTTTTTATTTTCATTGATGTATAATGTGATCACGCTTTTCTCCTATTCTTTTCCTATTTTCTTTTTCTGGGATCCAGTTCATATATCCTGCCTGTTTCCAGCACGGCAAAGGGTCCGGGCACCCGGCGTTCCCCGCGTGCGTCCCCGTCAAAAGCATCCGCGGTTTCCATGGAGGCCTTAACCGGTAGCACCTTCTCCGGTTCTGTGATATAGTTCTGTCTTCCCGTGCCATGATGTCTCATTTCAGGCAGTCCGTCCGCCTTTTTCAATTCCAGGGTGAGTTTTTCCGTATCCACTTCGACCGTGAAAAAGCCCTCCTGCCCCTCTTTGTCAAAACCATAGAACTCCTGCCATGCCTGCAGATCCAGGCAGTTCTCCGGAGCGGGATACAGAATGCGGAGATAGCCTCCCGGCATTTTCACATACAGATTGCCCTGAGAATCGTTATCTTTGGTGGGGAATTTAATGGCGGCTTCCCCGCAGTCATAGAACATGTTGTTCACGATCCTGGCTTCCCTTGAGGTACCTCCTCTTCCGTTTCCGGAGATACGGAAAGCGACAGGTTTGACAAAATATCCGGCGCTGCGGCATCTTCCGATAAAATTGTTCACCACGTGCAGGCGGTCCGTACCTTCGCCGTACACCGCATAGCCGTTGATTTCTCCGGTCTCCTCCATCTTGTACCAGCCCGTGGAGCCCGGCTCCGAAGGGATATCCTCCGGCCGGAACCGTCCTTCCACATTCCAGAAAATATTATTGTCTATCAGGTTGATTCCGTCTCTGGAGCATTCGATGAAAATGGCCTCTCTCTGCTCGATTCCATCCAGGAACAGATTGCGGGTGATCCGGTTATTTTCATTTCCCACATCCATCCACAGATGATCCGCCCGGAAGGTCTTAGTAAAAATATTCCGCCGTATCAGGCTGTCCACACTGTTATGTACCTTAATCCCTCCCGCTTCCCAGGAAAGTTCCATCTTCTGCCAGCCGGTTCCTTCGATCCGGTTGTCTTCTATCAGCAGGTCGGTGGCAAACATGCCTGCAATGCCGCACACTCCGGCATCGCGGATTTCACAGCCTCTCACCACCGTATGCCCGATGATCTGATTCTCCCGGAAGGTATGGTGCCAGCACTCGTTGCCGATATCGATCCCCACGCCGTTGGACCAGTCAATTTTACAATCCTCAATGATCCAGTGGTGTCCTCTGTAGCATGAAATGGCTCCGCGCTGGGGTACGGGTGCCCCCGTCGCCGCATGGGCACAGGTCAGGCCCTTTACCCGGATATAAGAAAGGAAAGGAATCTCAGGCGCAAAGCACTGTTCCCTGCACGTCAGCTCTATCTGGTGCTGTGCCGGATCGGAGTCATCCTCCAGCCGGAAGTGTACGGTCTGTCCGTTGGCCTCCACCCAGTAGGATCCGGGTGTGCTGCCGAGCTGATTGTACAAAGAAACCTGCTTCAACGGCTTCCCGTCGCAGAATACCATGCCTCTCCGGTTTAAATAGGTCGTCATATCCGTCTTTTCATATTCGATAAAAAGGCGGTCATGGAGGATATTTACGGCGCAGAAGGGATTGTAGCCCCTGAATTCATCGGGGTTGAGCCTTGTCTCCCATATCTGCAGCCCTTCCGGCAGGTTTACCTGTGCTCCGGGAGGTATCAGATTCCAGCCTTCGCTGCGGCGGAAATCATGGGTCTCCACAGAAGCCTTGATAACTGCCTCCCCATCCCCAAAGGCTTCGAAGCTCACCATCTCCTCCGGGCCGTTTCCTCCGCATACCGGATGGACGCACTCCCGGTAAACACCGCCGTGAATCCATACTCTGGTTCCCGGCCCCGCCAGATTGGCTGCTGCCTGAATGGTCGCAAAGGGATGTTCCATGCTTCCGTCATTTTCATCGCAGGCTTCCGGATGGGCGGCATTCACATGGTATTCTCTGGTGAATACCGGCGCTTTTTCCCAGAAGGCAAAGCGTTCCCCTCCCGGAAGGCGATCCTGCGTATCCCCTTCCACTCGTCCGGGTACGCTCAGTACTGCCTGATAAGCCGTTTTCGGCCGGAAACCGTCCTGGAAAAGCAGAGGAAAGCTTCGTTCTCCCCGAAAACCTGTGAGCCAGCTGTCATCGTCCTGCATCCCCCAGAAGGTCACGCCGGTCACATCGGCCATCCCTTCCTTTTTGTTTCTTGTCAGGATGGTGAAAACCTCTCTGTAGCGGGCGGCAAGGGCCCCCATGGACGACGCCGACGGATCTGCATTATGGATATCCAGCTCCGTCACCTGAATCTGGATTCCAAGGGAACCGTAAACGCGGAGTGATTTTTCATATTCCTCCAGGTCAGGCGTGTTCATGGTCATATGGGACTGCATTCCCATGCCATCCACCAGCTGTTCCGAAAGCAGCGGCTTTAAGACCCGTTCGCAGATCACATCCCGTTTCCAGGGAATAAAGGTATCATAATCATTATAAAACAGGCTGACATCCTGCTTCGCATACTTTCTCGCAAACCGGAATGCCTGCAGGATAAAGTCCTCGCCCACGGTTTCCATCCACAGGGAACGGCGCAGCGCCCCGTCCTCCACGGCCTCATTTACCACATCCCATGCATAGATAATTCCCGGATACTCTGTTTGGGTAAATTCCAGCACCTGACGGATATACCCTTCCAGCCTGGCAAGCATAGTCTCCCTGTCCGCAAGGGGAGCATCCTCTTCCCCGCGGTACCCTTCTGTGAAGAACCATCCGGGCGTCTGGTTATGCCATACAAGGGTATGCCCCCTCATTTTCATGCCATGCTCCCGGGCAAAATCCAGATATTTCCGTACGCCGTCAAAACATACAGCGGGACAGCGGTCATACTGCGCCGCATTCCTCCTGTTTTCCCCCTCATCCAGAAGAAACTGCGGTTTCATCTCATTCTCACAGGTCATGGAATCATACTGCGCGCACAGCTCCCCACAAGCTATAGCGCTCTCAAATACATGCGCCGGAACGGCGGCCCCCATCCTGAAATATGGCTGATATACTGTTTTCAGACTCATGTCATTCCCCTCCCTCCGCTTCTGCGGAAAATCACAAATTTACCGTAACCGTTCAGACAAGCCGGAACCGTTACTATGTCCGTAAAAAAGAGAAAAAGAGGCCGGCAACCGCCAGCCCCCACTTTTCTGTCATTCCTATTCTGCTGTCATTCTATTCTGCTCTTATTCTGCTGCTTTTCTTGCGTCAATGACTGCCTGATATTTATCGGTATCAAAGGCAACCAGGTCATTCCAGCCGAAGCCTTCCAGCTGTACGCACATATCGTCCCACATCTTTTCAAATTCTTCATCGCTTGTTGCGAATACCATACGCCAGGAAGCATCACATACAACGCTCTTGCACTGGCTTCTGATCAGTGCGGTATCCGTATCGTCACTTGCCAGAGGAATATTTACATTGGCAACCATTCCGAGCTGTCCTTTGTTTTTCATATATTCCACTTCGTTCACAGCTCCGAATTTCTCTGACCATTCCTTTGTTGTCGCGGTCTGGTTCATCTCTATGGTAGACGACCATAAGTTGGGCTCGAAATATTCTCCTGTTACAGGATTCAATTCAGCGCTTCCTGCGATCCACTGGTTGATCTGATTGTTGCCGTCGCTCCAAGTGCCGCCGCCCATTTCTTCCGGAACCTGGAGATCTCCGGTAAAACGATCCTGTCCTTCTTTGGTCAGAGTATAGGTTCCATCATCATTTACTGTGTAAATAAAACCTTCCAGGCTGTTATGCTGATAGGTAAGCCCTTCGGGAGATGCAAGCCAGTCAAGCAGCTCCATAATCCGTAATTTCTTTTCTTCGTCCACCTGGGAACCAACACCCCATACACGACCGTCGCCATAATAGGAATCAGCTGTCTGGAAGAAGTTCAGATCCGCTACGGGTGTATACATATAATTTTCACGGTTCTGTCCATGCTCCGGAGTATTCCAGAAACCGTTCTGCCAGTTATACCAGAACAGATATACTCTCTTCTGTTTCATCTTGCTGTCACAGGCTGTTGTCCAGTCCTGAGTAGCGGAGTCCGGATCAACCAGTCCCATCTGATTGGCTTTATAGAAAAACTGAAGAGCTTTGTAGTAACCGCCGTTTTTATCCGTCAAAGGCATGATGGTATTGTCATTGCCAAGAAGAACGGATTCCTTTACCTGCTGTCCGAACCAGTTTGTCAGCAGATTGGCATTTTCAATACTGCCGCCGTCCCAATCCTTCCACATGGTAATTGCAAATGCTTTATCTCCTGCCGCATTGGTGGGATATTTTTCCTGCATATCCGCCAGCATATTCAGCAGATCATCTGTGGTTTTCAATTCCGGGCAGCCCAGCCCTTCATACAGATCCCACGGCACTCTGGGTGCGCTTAAAACCTCCGTGCCTACGAAAGCTGTGGGGCCGTTGCTGTTCATATTACAGGGTATTGCATAAACACTTCCTGCTTCCACACCGCTCATGGTTCCGTTGAACAGATCTATCTGCTCTTTATACTTGGTCAGGTTTTCATAGCTTCCGATAATATCGCCGATATCCATAATCAGGCCGGCTTCCACGCAATCCTGCATTTCGGAGTTGTCAATAATTACGATATCTCCCAGATTGCCCGATGCGCTTCGTGTCTGATAAAGGGAATTGGCATCTCCGGATACCTGAGGCGCGATAATGTTAAGCTGGATATTGAATTTGTCCTTGAGTACCTTACCGAACCAGCCGGCCTGTATTCCCTGGTAATTGGCGGCCTTATCATAAATTTCAATGGTCATCTCCGTATCATGAGATACCTCAGGAGCTGCTCCCTGGGCAACCTCCGTACCTGCGCTGCTTTCTGCTGCAGATTCTGCCGCTGCCGGTTCTGAACTTCCGCCTGCCGGCGCTGTTGTGTCTTTGCCCTGTCCGCAGCCTGCCAGAACAGTTGAAGCTGTCATGATTGCTGCCAGTGCCAGGGATGCTAAACGTTTCCTTTTCATCTTGAATCCTCCTTGTTTTCCGAAGAAAAATATGAGCCTCTGCGAACAGAGTATTTTCCTCCTGCTCTTTATTGAGTCTATCTATAACAGAAGTCGGTCTTCTGCTATTTTCTCAGCCTTTTACGGCGCCGATCATGATACCCTTAACAAAATATCTCTGGAATATGGGGTATACCAGAATGATCGGTATGACTACGATTATTGTTACTGTCATCCGGACGCTGGTAGGCGTCTGGCTTGTGGCTACTGCCGCCGCCATGGAAGCGCTGTTATTGGTATTGGCAAGGCCGGCCAGCGAACTCGCCTGATTCAGATATTGATACAGAATGAACTGCAGCGGATAAAGCTTGGTATCCGTTACCAAAAGCAGCGTATCCTGGAAAGAGTTCCACTGGTTTACTGCGGAGAAAATCGCAACAGTCGCCATGATGGGCTTGATAACCGGAAGCATAACCTTGAAGAAAATCTTCATGATTCCCGCACCGTCAATCTGCGCGGCTTCCTGCAGCTCCTTGGGCACCGACTCCACAAATGTTTTGGTCAGTATAATATAGAACGGGGACACAACTGCCGGAAAAATATAGCCCCAGAAATTATTCGTCAGATGCAGATTCCTCATGGTGAGGTACCAGGGGATAATACCCGCATTGAAATACATGGTCGCCACCACCAGCCGGTACCAAAGCTTCCTGTGCCACATATTATCCTGAGTAAACATAAAGCCCAGGAAAGCGGAGGCTCCTACTGTACCCACCGTACCGATAATGGTCCTCAGCACGGATATTTTGGCCGCCTGGAAAAGACCGTCAATACGCAGCGCACTGAGATAGTTTTTAAAATGAAGCCCCTTCGGCCAGAACAGAATCACACCGCGTGCACTCAAATCATTGGCACTTATGGTATTTATGAAAATATAGTAAAAAGGATAAATACAAATTAAGGCACAAAGGGCAAATATAATATAGCAGACAACAGCCAGCATATTATCGCCGAAGCTGTGGCGCATCTTTGTTTTAAGAACTTTTTCCCTGCTCATTTTTTCCTCCTCTTCCCTACAAAAAGCTTTCGCCGCGTATCAGCTTGGACATGGTATTGGCAAAGAACAAAAGAATGAGACTGACAACACTCTTAAGCATACTGATTGCAACGGATACGGAATAGCTTCCGCTTCCCATCGCGGTGTTGTATACGTAAAGGTCAAGCACCTGGATCGTCTCTTTGTTAAAAGCATTCTGGAATACATAGTACTGTTCCATACCATTGGAAAGGAAGTTCGCGATATTGAGCATCAGCAGTACAAAGTATGTGGGGAGGAGGCTCGGAATCGTGATATACCAAATCATCTGCAGCCTTGACGCACCGTCCACCTTTGCCGCCTGATACATTTCATCATCAATTCCGGAAATCGCCGCTATGTACATGATGGCCGACCAGCCCAGATTCTTCCATGTAAGCCACAGCCACATCGTCAGCCATACATGTTCGGAGGACTGGAGAAAAAGAATCGGCTCCGTAGTAATCCCCAGCGTCTGAAGCAGGGTATTCGCCATACCTGTGCTGTTGAAAAGGCTGTATGCCACGGAATATACAAGCACCCAGCTGATGAAGTTGGGAAGTGTAGTCACCGTCTGCACGAATTTCCGGAAGGGCACACACCGCAGCTCATTCATAAATACGGCGAATATCATGGGCAGCCAGGAAGTTGCCAGCGTAATGCCGCTCATGGCAAAGGTATTTTTTAGCACCTGCAGAAGCTGATTGATTTTAATAGGATTCTCCACCAGAGACTTGAACCATTTCAGCCCCACAAAGTCATGGATGGAAAATGGTTTCGGCGGTTTGTAATCAAAAAATGCGTATACCCAACCATACAGCGGATAATAGGCAAAAATTAAAACCAGCACAATAAAGGGCAGTACATAAAGGAACATTTTAATAGAATTCCATTTTTTCTTGTTTTGAAAAAGACTCATACTTCTCTCCCTTCTTCCAAAGAGTTTACATTTTGTTTATCGTTAAACCTTTGTTTAGTTGGATTATATAACTCTTTTACCATCAATGTCAATATATGTTTCAATATATTATTATTTTTATACAAAATATACATATTTTTATTTACTTAAACGATTTAGAAATTTTCTATTTGTGTTATTTTTATGTTATTTGCACTAAAATCTACATATATATCGTTTTACCAGTTTTTATATTCTGTATTTACAGTAATGGAAAATGCCTTTCTATTTTCATCTGCCATAAAGACTTCTGTCACACCAAGATGCCATTCGTCTCTCTTCCAAACGGAATCCATCAATAAAAAAGGTGCATGGCCATTATTATAATTTCCATACACCTTACTGTTACTATGTAATTTTATTCTAAATCATTTTCAAAAGCTGTATCAGCCCATGCGATTTATCTGTATCTGGTGCGGCTTCTCTGGCTGCAAATCGTTTAAAGCCATACCTGCTGTAAAATGAAAGCAGCTTTTCCTTATCCTCTGCTTCTACAAAAGCTACCATACCGCCTATCTGATACTGCAGCTTTTGTGTCTGCTTGATTGCAGCTTCCAGCAATTCTTCTCCGGTTATTCTTCCTATTGCATTATCGCTGAAATTCTTGCCAAACTGTGCTATCAAATAAGCGGCTAAATTATATGTCTGCTCACTTTTATTAATTTCACTGAATCTGGCAAGTTTCCTCTTTACCGTATTGCTAAATGGCTCTGCATTAACAACAAGAGGTTTTATTGTAATTGAAAAATATCCAAGCAACACTGCGTCTTCTGATGACAATACCAAATAGGTAACTGCCTGATGCTTCTTTACAAATTCTATTGACTGTTGTTTCAAAAAAAGCTCAACATCCGGGTTTAATGGACAGGAAAACTCGGAAAGGAGTTGTACTAACTTACCCTCTCCGAGTTCTTCATTTTCCAAATACTCACGAATGTTTAACACGATAAAATTATTCGCTGGCGACATTCGCTTTCTTCCTTTTTTCCATGAATTTTAATATCTCATCTGCACCCTGCAAGTAGGTTACATTGATCGGAACACGAGGTGTTCTGTCATTGGCAGATGCTTCTACCGCATCGGCAAACATCTCCACCTGTTCCTGGCCGGATATAATAAAATTCTTGGTGATACTTGAAGTTGCCATAAAAACACCTCCTTTTTTAGTATGGCTTGTATTTAAAAAAATACTATATTCTAATTATATTGTATTCGCTAAACCCTCTTTTTGCAATATATTTTTTGAAGTTTATATGATTGCTTCCATAAATAAAATGGACACATACCTATTCACAAGCTATAGGAAGCCGGGAATAGGACTTACAGGCAGCAGCCGGTAAAACCCAATCAATACGGAACCTTCCTGCAGGTATACATCCCTCTGAATATTCCTTATGGCTGCTTCCTTTTCACCGAATTCCGCAGCACAATAGAACAGGGGATCTTGATTTCAGCCGTCCTTTCTTCCGCAGCCTCTTCCTCCGCCTCCTTCTCCTCACCGCCGATCCTCTCCAGCAGCATCTCTGCCGCCTTATGCCCGATCTCGGAAAGAGGCAGGCTCATCGTCGTCAGTGCCGGACGGAAATATTCCGACAGATCCTGATTATCGAAACCGGTAACCGAAATATCCTCGCCGGCCCTCAGCCCATGCTCCTCCAGATAATCATAAACACCGCCTGCCATGCGGTCCGCCATACAGAAGATCGCCGACACGCCCGCATCCACAAGCGGCCCCGCCTGCTCATATCCTGATTTCCGATCCCAGGCTCCGTAACGGACCCAGCCCGGATTATAGGGCACCTGCTCCTCAAACATCGCCTTCTGGATACCCAGAAGTCTTTTCTGGGTATGTATATTGTCCGCCCGTCCTCCGATGATGCCTATTTCCCGGTGCCCCATGGAAAGCAGATACTTCATCATATCATAGCCGCCCTTTTCCTCTTCAATCACCACAGACGGAATCCAGTCAGCATTCGTATAGGCATATGCCAGCACCACCGGCATGGTAAAATCCTCCGGGAAAAAATGAATGATCCTCGCATGCCCCGCCACATAAATCACCCCGTCCACTTTAATGGAACGCAGCTCCTGCAGCGCAGGCTCCAGCACGGAACGGTAGGCTTCCTCGTTATTGTACCAGGATTCCTTCCACCTCGCATACAGACGAAGGTTCTGCACGATTGTCCGATATCCCTTTTCTTCACAGCAGGCCATAATGCTTTCTATCATTCCGGGCGTACTGAACTGGGAAATATCTTCCGCTATAATTCCTATCGTTTTTGTCTTCTGGTTTCTCAGCCCCTGAGCGATATAATTAGGCTGATACCCTCTTTTCTTCACCACATCCAGGACTCTGATCCTGGTTTCTTCGCTGACCTTCGGCTTCCCGTTCAGTATATTGGAGACTGTGGTGGCAGAGACATTACACTCTCTCGCAATTTCCTTTAATGTAACCATAATTATAATAGCACCCTCTCTTTTCCTATTACAAGTTTTACGTTAAACAAAATAATGCCCTTATTTTCTTTTTCAGGCATTCCCCTTTTTATGAATTCAATAAGGAATTATAGCATTATTGGCCCCATCACGCAAGGAGCATTCATTTTTTCGGCAGGTTTACAGAAAAACCTGTATACATCCGCTGTAAACCAACTGAAGCTTGTTTCCCTTTGGCTAATATGTTACAATTCTTTCACACGAAAGCGGTATTAGTATAACCTGACTAAGATCGGGGCCCCATGGTTCCCGTTTTTTTGCCGCCGTTTGGCGTGGAGGGGGGGACACATATGGATAAGAGGACAACAAACCTTTTTGCAAATGTAAAGCAGCGTCTGCTGGCAGGGCCGGGAAAGTTTCTGGATAACCTTCCCCTCGCCAGAAAACTTATGCTGCTCTATTTATGCTGTGTCCTGCTCCCTTTGATCCTGACTGACAGCGTAATCATTTACATGACGGTACGCGCCGAGCACAATACCAGCCGGCATGAAATGGAAAATATCGCGGACGCTATCAAATACAGCCTGAGCAACCGTATGGATAATGCCGCCAATCTCTCTCTGAATATTTACAGCAATAAATATATCAATGCCTTTCTGGAAGCCGACTACCAATCCCCCCTGGACTACTTTGAACGCTATCAGGATTTTCTGAAGGATTCCCTTTATGAAGCCAGCGTCGTAACGAGCAATTATCAGATCGTGATGTATACGGATAATCCCGGTATCGTTAACGGCGGCAGCTTCTGGAACCTGGATACCATAAAAGGAGAACAGTGGTACCGGGATTTTATAGATTCCGGCCAGGAAATTCTCGCCTATCCCTACTATGAATCCTCCGTCACCTCTTCACAGCGGAAAATATCCATCATCCGCAGAATGGACTACTATCATAAAGGCTCCGGCCCCAACCTGGTGAAAATGGATCTGGACTACAGCAGTATGTCCCAGAGTATCGTAAACGCCAAATACAGCTTTCTCGTTTATATCTGCGACGGGGACACTATCCTCTTTTCCAACGACGGGCACGGCGGCATGGGAAAGCCCTATGAGACCTTCACCTCCGACCTGCTGAAGAAAACAGGGATTTCAAAGAGCATGAATGTATACGGACGGGTATGGAATATTTATGTCCTGAACAGGGAATTAAGCGCCCTTGCTCTCATAAAAAACAATTTCCAACTTCTGATTTTCCTTCTGTGTCTGAACCTGCTTCTGCCGGCCCTGCTGATGACCGGCCTGAACCATTCCTTCACCTCACGGCTCATGGAGCTTGGCGCTGCTTTTGAAAAAGGCGGCATCGATGAACTGAAAGCCCTGCCCGCGGTGCGGGGAAAGGATGAAATCGGAATCCTGATGGAAAGCTATAACCTGATGGCCGGCCGTATCAACGACCTGATACAGACCGTTTACAAGGACAGGCTCAAGGAACAGGAAATGGATATCGCCAGACAGAAAGCGGAGCTTCTGGCCCTCCAAAGCCAGATCAATCCCCATTTTCTCTTCAACGCCCTGGAAAGCATCCGCATGCACAGCCTGCTGAAAAAGGAGCTGGAAACCGCCGGCATGGTGGAAAGGCTGGCTCTGATGGAACGCCAGTATGTTGACTGGGGAACGGATTCCATCAGCATCCATGAAGAAATACAGTTTGTGGAAGCTTACCTGGAGCTTCAGAAATACCGGTTCGGCAATCGCCTTTCCTACCAGATAGAAGTGGATGACTCCTGCCGGGGATACTGTGTCCCCAAGCTGACCCTGGTCACTTTTGCCGAAAACGCCTGTGTCCACGGGCTGGAAAACAAAACCGCGGCGGGCTGGATTTTCGTCCGCTGCTACTGTGACGAAGGCGTACTCTGTATGGAGGTGGAGGATACCGGCCACGGAATGAGCCCGGATTTAGTCCGTGACATGCAGGAAAACATGAATAATGCCAGCATGCAGCTGCTCAAGGAAAACCGCCGGGTGGGAATTATGAACGCCTGTCTTCGGCTGCGTATGGCCACAGGCAATCAGGCCTGTTTTGAGCTGGAAAGCGAAAAAGGCTCCGGCACTATCATCACGATCAAAATTCCCGTGGAAGCGCTCCATAAAAAAGCATGGAAACAGAATGAAAATTTATAAATGATACAGAAGGAGGTACCTGATGCTTCGCATATTATTTGTTGATGACGAGCCCTTTATCCTGCAGGGGCTTTCCGTCCTGATCGACTGGGAAAAGGAAGGATTTGAAATTGCGGGGACGGCGGCAAACGGTCTGGAAGCCATCCGTTTTCTGAAAAACAATGAAGTGGATCTGATACTGGCCGATATCCGGATGCCCGCCATGTCCGGCCTGGAGCTTCTGGAAAAGCTGAGGACAGAAGGCATTTCCGATGCCTATTTTATCATTTTAAGCGGATACAGTGATTTTGAATATGCAAGAAAAGCGCTCCAGTACGGCTGCATGGATTATATTTTAAAGCCGGTACGAAAGACGGAGCTCATAGCCGCTCTCGACAAGGTGAAGGCCGAAAGCAGTCTGACCCTCCGGAAAAAGGAAGAGGAAGCCCTTCAGGAAAAGGCATATTTTGCGCGAAACCTCATCGCCATTATCTGCGGCAAATATGATCAGATGAACCTGGAATATGTGACCGCAAAGATGCGTACGGACGGCGGCATCCGGTATATCGATATTGAAATTGATGACCGTAATGAGGAAGGCTCCGAATACGAGCCGCCCAAAACAGAGGAAGAAAAAAGGAAGCTGCAGAGGTTTCTGTACCAATCCTGTCTGGACTTTCTGGGAGAAGACGGCTGGCACTGCATTTTCGATGTGTCCAGCAATGAGAGGGATTATGATATCGGTCTGATCTACTGTGACTATATGGCGCAGGAAGCCGGAATGAACGAGCAGGATTATCTCGATAGCTTCCTGGGCAGCATTCAGGAAGCCATCAAGCATCCGGTCGTCATGTTTGTGGGAAACCGTGTAGAGCATATATCCGGGCTGTCCGAATCCTACCGGACCGCCAATATCGCCCGCTCCTTCCAGAATTTCCATGTTGACGGGATGAACCAGTGCATTTCCTGGTATGAGGAGCAGGAACGGACGGAAGGCAGAAGCCTGCTTTTCAAGGCCAGCCTGGACGATCTGGCCAGGGCTGTGGAACAGAATGACAAGGAACGGATACCGGGCCTTGTGGATCATCTGTATGATGAAATCAATCAGAATGCCATGGATGCCAAGCTTGTGAGCCTCAATATCGACTATCTCCTCTTTCAGCTTGTCCATCTGGCACAGGCCCAGGATCCCAATGTGAACCAGGAGGAAATCCTGGAATTTATCAGCGGAAGCGCTTTTGACTCCGGTACCATGAGAGGCAGCCGGATGCATCTGAAGCGTTTTGCCGAAGAATATGCGGATTACCTTTCCCAGATCAGGGGGAAAACGATACGCGGCGGCGTTCTCGGGGAGGTGGAGCAATACATCCGGGAACATTATTCGGAAAACCTGACCCTGAAGGAGCTGGGCCAGAACTATTACATAAACAGCGCTTATCTGGGACAGCTGTTCCGGAAAACCTATGGCGTCTCCTTTAAGGATTACCTGAATAATTACAGGATCGAAATGGCCGCCTCCTTTCTCCTTCATACGGACATGAAGAACTATGAAATCATGGAAAAGGTCGGCTACCATGATCTGGACTATTTTATCAATAAATTTATCGCGGCAAAGGGCTGCACTCCGGCCAGATTCCGGAAAAAATGCAGGGAATAGCACCGGCCGGGAGCACAGTTCTTTGTCCACTTATCAAAAAAAGCCCTGATAAATTACAGTTCAATTGTGCAACTATAATTTGTCAGGGTTTTTTATGTATTTTCTCAGGTTGTTGTTTTGTGTAGTTGGTATAGAATAAATACACAAGGGCATACCCGGGTATACATTTTGACAATGCATTTTAATAAGCAGTTAATTAAGAAATATCAGGAGGATTCAGAATGAAAAAGAAACAACTGACAGCGCTTTTACTCTCTGCAGCAATGGCACTTTCCCTTTTATCCGGCTGCGGCGGCAATGCAGCCTCTTCCGGAAGCACCGCTTCCCAGGAAAGCGCCGGCGAAACAGAGAGCCAGGGAACTCGGGAATACACCGCATTCTTTGCCGTTCCCGGAACAGAGATCAATGACGACAACGAAATACAGGCTGCCATCGCGGATATCACAGGCGCCAGAGTCAAGGAAACCTGGCTGACAGGCCAGACCGCCCAGGAAGCCGTGGGAACAATGATCGCCGGCGGGGAATACCCGGATTTCATAGACGGCAGCGACGGACAGATTCAGCTGTATGAAGCCGGAGCTCTTGTGGCCCTGGATGATTATCTGGATAAATACCCCAACATCAAGGAATTCTATTCCGATGCGGAATGGGATAAGGTACGTCAGGAAGACGGAAAAATCTACTGGATTCCCCAGTTCGGAAATATCTGGGAAAAGGATATGAGCGCCGTACACAGCGATGAGGCCTTCTGGATCCAGACCCGCGTGTTAAAATGGGCCGGTTATCCGGAAGTAAAAACAATGGATCAGTATTTTGACCTCATTGAAAGCTATAACGAAGCAAATCCTTCCATGGAAGACGGAACGGCAAACATCCCTTACACCATCCTCTGCGATGACTGGAGATATTTCTGTCTGGAAAATGCTCCCCAGTTCCTGGACGGACATCCCAACGACGGCTCCGTTATTGTAGACACGGATACCCTGAAGATTGTGGACTATAACACAACTCCCACAGCAAAAAGGTATTTCCAGAAGCTGAACGAAGAATTCCAGAAGGGAATTGTGGATCCGGAATCCTTTACCCAGACCTATGATGAATATATCGCCAAGCTTTCCACGGGCCGTGTGCTCGGAATGATTGACCAGTGGTGGAATTTCGCTTATTCCGTAAATGATTCCTTAAAGCAGCAGGGACTGGATAAGCAGGGCTGCGATTATGTTCCTCTGCCTATCACCATCTCTGAAGATATCAAAAATATGTGGCATACCTCCGACGGCACCCTGAACGTATCAAATGGCCTCGGTATCACCACCAGCTGCAAAGACATTGACGGCGCTCTCCAGTTCATCAATGATCTTCTCAGCCCTGAAGTACTCACCCTGCGCAACTGGGGAATCGAAGGCGTAGACTACAATAAAGATGAGAACGGCGTCTTCTCCCGTACCGATGAAATGCGTACCAATGCTTCCGATCCCGCTTACAAGGCATCCCACCTTTGCACCTATTCCTATTTCCCGAACTACAGCGGCATGAGCAAGGACGGAATCAACGCCGCCACCCCTGCCGAACAGCCTCAGGAATTCCTGGACGGTTTACAGGCGGACGTACAGGAATGTCTGGAAGCCTACGGCTGTTCCACCTATGTGGAAATGATTGGAATCAACACCCCTCCCGGCCCCTGGTATCCTATGTATTCCTACAGCAACACTATGACCACCTCCACCCCCGGCGGAACCGCCTGGACAAAAATGGGAGAAATCAAGCATGAATATCTGCCCAAGGTTGTTATGGCTTCCGATTTTGAAAGCGCCTGGGAAGAGTACATGAAAGTTTATTCAGACTGCAAGCCGGAAGATTTCTTAAGTGAAATGCAGACCGAGCTGGACAGAAGAATCCAGCTGGCAAAAGATAACGGCGAATATTAAGCAGCTGCAGGCAGCAGTGGTTACGATATGTGATTACGGCTGCCTGCCCTATATAAAGGAGCAGTTATGGCAGGAAATGCAAGAAAGAAAAAAAAGAATAAGACGGAAATCACCTGGAAGGAACTGAGGAGGCAGAAGGTCCTTATTTTCTGGGCCGCTGTTTTTGTAATATACGGCTTTATCTTCTGCTATCTGCCGTTAGGCGGCTGGCTGATGGCCTTTCAGAACTATAAACCCAAGGACGGTATCCTGCATTCACAGTTTATCGGCCTTGCCAAATTCCAGCAGCTTTTTTCAGACGCCACCTTTTTACGGGTCATCCGCAATACACTGGCCATGGGCGTCATCAACCTGGTGCTCACCTTCGTCATGGCGATCGCCTTTGCCATTTTACTCAACGAAGTAAAGTCTAAAGCGGGAAAGAAAACGGTACAGACCATCTCCTATCTGCCGCATTTTCTTTCCTGGATCATTGTTACGGGGATTCTCCACGACGCCCTCTCCGGCACCGGTATTGTAAACGAACTGCTGCTGAAATTCCACATCCTGGAACAGCCGCTTAATTTCTTTGCTTATCCCAAGTACTTCTGGTGGATTGTGGCATTTGCAAATGTATGGAAAGAGACCGGCTGGAACGCCATCATCTATCTTTCCGCCATCACCGCCATCGATCCTTCCCTGTATGAAGCCGCATCCATAGACGGTGCGGGACGCTGGGCCAAAATCCGGCACATTACCTTCCCCGGAATCAAGCCGACCATCATGATACTTCTTCTGATGAATGTGGGCAACGTGCTGAACGCGGGCTTCGAAGTACAGTATCTGTTAGGCAACGGACTTGTGCAGAGCGTTTCCCAGACCATTGACATCTACGTACTGAAATGGGGGATCAGCCAGGGTGATTATGCTATCGGTACGGCCGCCGGTATCTTCAAGAGCGTGGTCAGCATCATCCTGATTGTAATCGCAAACCAAATGGCAAAACGCACCGGCGAAGAGCGTTTGTTCTAAGGAGGCAGAAAAATGAAAACAAAAAAAGAATCCGGACAAAAGGGAGTGGCTTACAACTCATCCGTATCCGGCAAAATATTCACCATTTTAAATACCCTTTTCATGATTGCCTTTGTTGTAATCACGCTCTATCCCGTCCTCAACACGCTGGCAATCTCTCTCAATGACGGCACAGACTCCCTCCGCGGAGGGATTTACCTGCTGCCGCGTAAATGGACCCTGCAGAATTATAAAACCGTCATACATAAAAACAATCTGATTAACGGCGCGGTTGTTTCCGTTGCCAGAACGATTATCGGGACTCTCACCGCTCTCGCCTCCAACGCCCTCCTGGCCTTTATCGTCAGCAGGAAGCGTTTTCTGTTCAAGAGCCAGCTGTCCCTGTTCTGGGTTGTCACCATGTATGTAAACGGCGGGCTGATCCCCGTTTTCCTTCTTTATAAGGGCCTGGGACTGACCAACAGCTTCTGGGTTTATATCGTCCCCGGCATGCTCAGCGCCTTTAATATGCTGGTCATCCGTACCTATATGACGGGAATCCCGGACAGCCTGGAGGAATCCGCCCAGCTGGACGGGGCGGGATATATGACCATATTCCTGAAAATCGTATCTCCCCTGTGCAAACCGGTATACGCAACAGTAGCCTTATTCGTTGCCGTGGGCCAGTGGAATTCCTGGTTTGACGCGATGTTGTATAATAGAATGAGTGATCAGTATACAACGCTCCAGTACGAGCTGATGAAACTGCTCTCCTCCGTCACCAACCAGGGGGCAAGCGCGGAATCCATGAAAAACGCCACGGCGGCAAGCGCCGTAACGCCTACCTCAGTGCGTGCTGCGGCGACCATACTGACCATGCTGCCCATTGTATGCCTGTATCCTTTTCTGCAGAGATATTTTATAACAGGACTTACCATTGGCGGCGTAAAGGAATAACTCAACCGAATCGGAACTATTGTAAAAACACAGAAGAAAGGGGAAAGAAATGGCAGGTGCATTTGAAACAGGGATTTACCGGAATGTATTTCTGGAATGCGGCATTCCGGAGGAAGAAATTGAAAAGAAGGTGTCAGACACCTTCCGGACTATGTTCTACGGAAAGGATGAGGAACGGATTTATCATGAGGTAGGCCCGGACTGCGGCTTCCTCACCGATACCGGAAATAACGACGTGCGCACGGAGGGCATGTCCTACGGCATGATGATGTGCGTCCAGCTGGATAAAAAAGAAGAATTCGACCGTATCTGGAAATGGGCCAGGACGTATATGTACATGGACGCCGAAACCCTGGCGGCCCATCCTGAAGGAAATATGGAAAACGAAGGCTATTTTGCATGGTCCTGTCAGCTGGACGGAACCAAAAATGCCTGGGGGCCTGCGCCGGACGGCGAAGAATTTTTTGCCATGGCCCTCTTCTTCGCTTCCAATCGCTGGGGCGACGGAGAAGGGATTTTCAATTATTCGGCCCAGGCGAGGAAAATCCTGCATGACTGCATCCATAAGGGTGAGAAACCCGGCACCGGAAAGCCCATGTGGGATCCGGACAATCATCTGATAAAATTTATCACGGAATGTGATTTTTCCGATCCTTCCTACCATCTGCCGCATTTTTATGAGCTTTTCGCTCTTTGGGCTGATGAGGAAGACAGGGAATTCTGGAAAACGGCGGCTAAGGCCAGCAGGGAATATCTGAAAAAAGCCTGTCATCCCGAGACAGGCCTGTGCGCAGAATATGCGGAATATGACGGAACCCCCGTGTATTCCCAGCCCGGAGGCAATGACCGCCACGACTGGTATTACAGCGACGCCTACCGTACGATTGCCAACATAGGGCTGGACTATCTGTGGTTTGCGGCAGACCCCTGGGAAAAGGAAATCGCGGCAAAGCTGCAGCAATTCTATCAGGAAACAGCCAAGGACAACCAGGACGGGGTTTTCCTCATTGACGGGACTCCGGTGGAGCAAAAAGCCCTGCATCCGGTGGCTGTTATCGCCACAAACGCCCAGGCTTCCCTGGCTGCGGACGGGCAATACGCCAGGGACTGCGTCCTGAAATTCTGGAATACGCCTCTGCGTACCGGGAACAGACGTTATTATGATAACTGCCTGTATCTTTTCGCCCTGCTGGCCCTGAGCGGGAGGTACCGGATCTGGATGCCCTAAATACCGGCACAGACTGCCTTAAACTGCAATTACGCTGTCAGGTCAAGTAACCTGACAGCGTAATTTTATGCCTCCGGGCATTCATTCAAAACTTGTAATTATCGTAGTTTCCGTATTCTCTCCAGATGTCCAGCATCATCTCATATCTCTCCAGAGCCATTCCGGTATACACACAATTGGAGGTGGCAAACACATATCCTTTTCCCGCTTCCATTCCCTGCCTCAGGGCGCGCAGCACATCCTGCCGGCACTCTTCATCCGTACCGGTCTGAAGCAGGCCGCAGTTCACATTTCCGATCAGGGCAATGTTTTCTCCCGCAATTTTACGGACCTCCGTCAGATCCACTCCGCCCTGAGGATCCAGGGAATGGATGGCATCCGGCTTACAGTCGGCCATCTGTTTTACGATAGGCATAATATTTCCGTCGGTATGTTTAATCGTGTAGTACCCCATCTTCCGGTACTCCGCAATCACTTCCTTCAGATAAGGAACAATCAGCTCGTCGAACTGTTCACTGTTGAAGAAGGGGTTCACATTAAAGCAATAATCGGAGCACAGGGCAAAACCATCCAGCAGATGGCCTCTTGCATCGAGTCCTGCGGCAAATTTCAGGCTGTTGTCCAGTCTTTTTTTGCTTTCCTCATTCAATACCTCAGGTTCTTCATACATCTGTGCGGCAAAATCCATCATGGAATCACCATCGGGGATCGCCCAGGTAGGATCCCCGTGCATCATGATATAGTATTCGTCCCCGGTTTTTTCCCGGATCGTTTCAAGCAGCCACTGGGTGCTGTCTAAATCACTGGGATTCGGATGAATAAAGATGGCGCTGTGGTCAAAACGCTTTGCCGTATTTATGTAGATATCAGCCATATCTTCTATATGCAGTTTTCTCTCCCTGCTGCTCATCTGGTTCCACTGCTCATAAAAGCGATGGGACGGGTGAACCTTGCCAAAGGCTTCCATCGTCAGAAAAAAGACCAGTTCAAAGGTCGGTACCTGACCTCCGATTTTTTCGCATTTCAGCGTCTTTATAAAACGCTCTCTGTGTGTCATAGTTTAATCCTCCCGGTATCATGGTGAGATGACAGAAAGCTGCTTTCCAAACCAGCGGTGACAGGCAGCTCTCTTATCTGTATTTATTCTCAACACTATAGCTTTTTTCGGATATAAAAACTGGTAATTTCTAAAGATTTTTTGTAATTTTATCTTCTCTGTTCTCCGATGTTTATCCCTGTCTGTTTCCGGACGGGCAAACCCGTACCTTCACCCCTTCCGGCGCCTGATAATAAAGCCGGAGCTTCCCGTTTTCCTTCTTCCAATCCACCTTTACCATGCCCCACTTTGTCGCCACTTCTCCTTTTGCCCAGGTAAAGCAGCCTTCCACAGGGGCGATTCCGATGGTTTCATATCCGGGTTCTTCCGGATGGACCCCCAGAACTGCTGCAGGAAGCTCATAAAGGGCAAGCGCACCCCATGCATGACAGTCGCTGCGCTCGTTCACCCCGTCCTCCACACAGGTGGTGAGATTCTTCTTCACCATATTACGCCACAGATCCCATTCCCTGTCCGTCTCTTCATACAAACCGGCTTTCTGCAGGGCGCGGAAAAGATAATAAGCCATGGCTACGGAGCACTGTGCGTAATCCGCCTTTGCCTCCAGAGTCCTTTTCAGGTTTTCCCGTCCCTTTTCCACGGAAACCGTATCCGTAAGCAGGGCAAACACCTGGCAGTGCTGGCTGTATTCCCGGATTCCCGGGCCGTCCGTATACATGCCTGCTTCATCCCTGCAATATGTATTTACCGCCTTTCTCACCTCATCCGCCCGGCTGCGGTACTCCTGGGCCACCTGGCTGCGTCCCAGGTAATCCAATACTTTGGCCGCATGGTCAAGCCCCATGATATAAAGCAGGCTTTCCATGGTAATCGGCCCCGAAAGGCCGGCACGGGGCATGCCCGATGTTTCATCCCACTGTGCGGTCCAGTCGATGAATGACCAGTAACGGTCCTTTCCGTTAATTCCTCCCATCCTGCCTGCCAGCCCTCTCCCATCCAGGTTCCTGCGGAAATATTCCAGAATGCCGTCCACTGTACCCATATGCTGACGCAGGAATTCCCTGTCTCCGAAATACATCATGTGATCATACAGCATTAAAATATAATAGATGGAGAAGCCGGGAATGACATTGGGGCCGTAACAGGGATAGGAGCAGTTCAGAAGCCCGTCATATCGCTGCGAACGGCGGAAATCATCCATACATTTTCTCGCCAGCCGGTCATCCGCCGCCACCATATAGGTATATAAGATCTGGCTTCTGGAATCCATGGCATATTGGAGCTGCTCATAGAAAGGGCAGTCCTCATAGGTTTCATGCATGCATCGTTTCAGGGTGCGCAGGCTGATATCCCAGACTGCTTCCAGGGAACTGTCCGATGTGGTTACCTGTGTCCTGGCTTCCAGGGGATAACCTGTTTCCAGATAATCAAAGCCTGTCAGACAGAGAGGCTTCCCGCCAGCTGTGATTTCCAGCCGGATAAACCGGAAGGTACGGAACCAGAATGGTTCATAGGCCTCCTCCTGACCATCTTTCCCATACCCTGCCACATGGTAGGTATCTGTAAAACCATGAAGCTGCCCGTTCTCCCAGTCACAGCGGTCTCCCTTGCGGGGCAGCCTCATAGGTCCCTTTTCTTCATCGATCTGCACATACCCTTCTGAGGTCAGGACCTTCACCGTACTTCCCGCTCCCATCTGCATACGCAGGGACAAAAAACCCGTATTCAGCTCTCCTGCATTGATTTCCACCTCCGTCCGGCTGTGCGGCGCAAGGATGACATGTCCGTCTCCGGAAAGCATGTGTTCCCAATCCTCTTTCGATACCTCCGACTGCCTGATGCAGACAAGCCCTGTGAACCGGCGCATTTCTTTGCGCATATAAGGGATGGTACGCTCCTGCAGGTTCCCCGGACTGACCGCTTTGCTGACCGCGGGCTCCCTATAAACGAAAACATCCGGCCAGCCCCCGTCCTGATACCCCGGCTCCTTCCATCCCGCATCCGCCGCAGACCCGGAACGTTCCTCCAGTATCTGGAGCGGAGCGAAATAAGGAGATTCCGAGATAATCTGAAATCCCTCTTCCATGCTGCACTTCCATGAGGGATCGCCGGATATTCCCAGCATGTTTTCTTTTCCCTGCTGCTCTTTTACATACAGCCCAGGCATTTCCGTCCGGAAAATCCCGTGATTTCCTTTGCTGTGAAGCATGGGATACCTAAGTACCTGGGCCGCGATCACATTTTCCCCTGGCCTGAGAAACGGAGCAATTTCCACTTCATCATAAAACCAGACCTGCCGATCCCCCTTGCTCGGGCCGATCTCCGCCAGCCTCCCATTCACATAAAGCTTATACCGAGAATCCGCCGATATCCGTATCCTGCAGCTTTCCACAGGTTCCGACACGATAAATTCCTTACGGAAGCGTGCAAGCCAGCATTCATTCTGATCCATTTTTTCCCACCCGGGAACCCACATCCAATTTGATAAAGGTATTTTAAATTCCATATATTCTCCCTCTTCGGCTTTCCTTCCGTGCAGTCCCCATACGCCGCACCGGAAGCCCTTTCTGTATAATAACAGCCTACCCCTTCACTGCGCCGATGGCAATTCCTTTTACAAAATATTTCTGAAAAAAAGGATACAGTACCATAATAGGCAGAATCCCCACCACCGAAATCGCCATCCTGATGCTGACGGAGGGCATCTGTGTATTTACGGTTCCGGCCGCCTGTGTAAGCGTACTGGAACTTAAAAACTGGACATCCTGCAAAATACGGTTCAGAAGGTTCTGCAGACTGTAAAGACTGGGGTTCGTGATATAATAAAGACCATTTGTCCAGTCATTCCAATACCCTATACCCACGAACAAACCGACGGTAGCCATAATTGGAAGAGAAAGAGGCAGTACCATCTTATAAAAAATACGGAATTCTCCGGCACCGTCCATCTTAGCCGCTTCAATAAGCTCCACGGGAATATTCTGGGCAAAATAATTTTTCATGAGAATAACATGAAAACCGTTCATCAGAAGTCCCGGCAATATCAAAGCGCTGATTGTATTTTTCATATGAAAAATCTGTGTCCACATGATATAAGACGGTACAATACCGCCATTAAAAAGCATGGTAAAAAACACAAGAAATGCAAATACATTTCTGGCCCGAAAATCCTTCCTGGATAACGGATATGCCAGCAAAGGGGTAATCAGCAGACTTGCCGAAGTACCTACCACCGTGATCAGCACAGTGATCCCATATGCCCTCAGAATTTCCGATGCCTTATAAAACAGATATTTATATGCATCTGCGCTCAGGCTCTTCGGGAAAAAAGAATAGCCTTTCAGAATCAGTTCCTGTTCGCCCGTTATGGAACCGGATACCAGCACCCACACCGGTATAATCGCACAAGCCGCCAACAGCACCAGGCATATATGTATAATTACCTGAAATATCTTTTCTCCTTTTCCCAGTACATTTGCCATGGAAAGCACCTCCTTAAAACATTGCATTTTCCGGACTGGTTTTCCGGACAATAAAGTTAGCGGTCAAAACAAGAACAAAACCGACGATTGACTGGTAGAACCCGGCGGCAGAAGACATTCCCACATCATTCTGCTGCATAAGGGCGCGATATACATAGGTATCGATAGTCTGCGTCGTGGAAAAGAGGGTTCCCGAATTCATGGGCATCTGATAGAACAGCCCGAAATCCGAATAGAACATTCTCCCTATGGACATTATCGTCATCATAATTATGGTAGGCTTTAACAGCGGAAGAGTTATGTGACATATCTGTTTCCATTTTGTGGCCCCGTCTACCATGGCCGATTCATACAAAGCCCTGTCAATACCGATAATGCTGGACATATAGATAATTGAGGAATATCCCAGTCCCTTCCACAGATTTATCAGAAGAAGGATGACCGGCCATTTTGCCGGCTCATTATACCAATCAACCGCCGTTCCTCCCATTCCGCGCAGCAATCCGTTAATCAATCCTGTATCCTTGCTCAGGAATGCATATCCGATATAGGCACATATAACCCATGACAGCAGGAATGGCAGAAGAATAACTGTCTGGAAAAACTTGGTCTTCGCCTTGCTTCTCAGTTCGCTCAGCATAATTCCCACTGCAATTCCCATAATGGTACCGACAATGATGAAGGCCAGATTATAAAGGATGGTATTCCTTGTTATTTCAAAAGCTGCGCTGGTCTTAAAAAGGTATGTGAAATTTTTAAAGCCCACCCATGGACTCTTCCATATTCCTTTACTGTAATCAATCTGTTTGAATGCGATGAATAACCCGCACATCGGTCCATAGTTATTTATCAGCAGATATAGCATACCCGGCAGTACCATAACAAAAAACGGCCATTGCTTTTTCAAAGCGCTTTTCTTTTTCTGTGTTGCCATTCTCTCCCTCTTTTCTTTTATAAGGAAGGAAGGGACACATAGCTTCCGCATTATCCCTTCCTTCCCTTTCCTGTTCCAGTTCCCTCTTACTTATTTTCTGCAATCCATGCATCGAGCTGGGCCTGTTTTTCATCTATCACTTTTTGAAGTCCCGCGTCCTCCAAAGCCTGAAGAAATTTGGGCAGTTCCGTTTCCGGATTCAGCGATCCGCAGGCAAGTCCCGGAAGATACTGGTTTTTCACATTGGTAAGGGCTGCTATCTCCGTGGAGACGGGAGTACTGTCATAGGAAAAGCCCATAACCGGTGAAAACTGTGCATTCTTATTATTCGCTTCCAGTCTGGAATATATGGTGGTATCCCTTCCTTTTCCCCAGATGTAGGTCAGAAACTGGTTTCCGAAAAACCAGTCCATATTCAGTCCATACGTAGTCGTTGCCGCATCAAGGCCTTCCGGAAAATCAATAGTACCGTCATCCTGTACCTCATAATGGGTTCCTTCAATTCCCCAGGCCAGGAGATTGACCACATCCGGATTGGTGTACATTTCATTCAGGAACTTCATCGCCGCTTCCGGATGCTTGCTGGTGGCAGAGATTGCAAAACCAATGCCGTTAACATCCGATGTGTTAATATAGGGCTGTACCAGCTTAATGGAATCCACATCAACGCCTGTCGCTGTCGTAATCTGTTCCGCTTGTCCCTCTTCTCCTTTTATAAAGTAAGAAGCCGTACGGCCATTCTGCATATAGGTAAGAGTTGTCTCCTGGGTCGTTGTTGCATCCTCCAATATATAACCGGCCTGATTCCACTGATAGGCATAATCCAGAAGTCTCCGGTATTCATCCGAAGCATACAGATTCGTGATATTCTTTTCTTCGCCCGGCATCAGAACCCCATTGCTGTCATTCAAAAGATCGGTAAACGGCATTTGTTCCGTAAACATCAGATGATTGGGATTGGTGGATGCTGGTACCATACATACCAGCTCCGGATGCGCCGCTTTAATTTTGGCAAACATATCGGTCAGCAGATCCAGATTCTCACAGAATTCATCGAAGTCGGCGGCCTGCTTCAGCTGATCGACAGGAAGATCCAGTTCCCGGACAAGGTCGGAACGCAGTACGATATTCAAGACTGCCGCTTTTCCGTTGTTATTGGGAAGCGCATATAAGGAACCGCCTTTTGAGGTACTCTTTAAGAATTCCTCTCCCAGCACCTCTTTTGTTTCCGCTCCATAATCATCAATATAGTCATCCAGACACATCAACTGGTTTTTTGCCAACATATTGCTGTAGGTTCCGATAAACCCAAGCACATCAAGCTGTTCATCCCCGGACATCATCAGGCCAACCTGATTCGTATAATTCGCCATGGAAATCCCTTCAATCTTTACCCTGACGCCGATTTTTTCTTCCAGAATCTTATTCAGTTCAGCTTCTATCGGAGCCATATCCACCGTTTTGGATAAAGGCGTGGCAAACACGATTTCCTCTATTCCGCCCTCTTCTGCCGCCATTCCCATTTCCGCCGCCGGGCTGCTGTCCGCCGCTGTTTCTTCCTTTTTCTCTCCGCATCCGGCTATTGCAGTCATCATCATGGCTGCCGCACATATCAGCGCGGCTGTTTTTTTCCAACTCATAAAAACCTCCCTTTCTCTTAATCGTTCACCTGTTTGCTTTGTCGAGTTAATTATAACAAGTGCAAGCCTGCCTTTCTCCTGCTATCAAGACAGCTTATTACCGGATATATGACAAAACAGCGGTGTTTTTCCACCGCTGTTCCTATCCCGTTCCTTTTCCCCTCCGGACATTTATCACGATTCTGTCTTTTTGCTGTTATTCTGACAGTTCTATCTGCCTCTTTTATAATCACTGGGCAGGGCGCCCGTCAGCCTCTTAAAGATCTCCGAAAAGTAGGAAAAACTGCTGTATCCCAGCCGTACCGCGATATCTCCGATATTTTCCTCCCCGCTTTCAATCAGTTCCTTCGCTCTTTCCACTTTTTGAAGCATAATATATTCACTCAGGGAAATCCCTGTTTCCTTCTTAAAAATACGCGATACATAGTCAGATGAAAAGTTTACTTGCTCCGCAATCTGATCTCTGTTGATTTTTTCTTCAATATTGCTGCGGATATATTCCTTGATACGGGCTATCACTTCTTTTTCTTCCGTACTTTTCACATTCAGCTGCTGCAGCTGCCTTCCGGCCGTCTTCAGCCATTCCCTGAAGCTCTCCACCGATTCATAGGCCAGCCTGCTTTTCTCCATCAGTTCTTTCGACCAGAAATGTTCTTTTCCCGTATTCATTTCCTCCAGACAACGGTGGATTTCATAGACAGCCGATTCCATACTGAGAAAGAGTTCTCTTTTCCCTATATTTCTCTCATTTTTCCCATATTCCTCTATCTGCTCATTGAACGCCGCCCAGTCCTTTTCCCGCAGGTTCCTGCGCATCTTCCAAAAAGTATGTTCCTCATATCCGCTTTCCTCATGCTCAGGATTGGTATCAATCACACCGCGCACTACGGCTACATTCTGCCGATCATATCTTTGAAGTTTCTGAAAGGTCCCGTGAAGTTCCTCTCCAAAACACGGCTTGTCCATGTAGGCAACCATACCTGCTCCTGCCACACGTTCGCAAATTTCTATAAAATTCTCCAGCCTGTCCCTGATATCTTCCGCTTTCCCTTCCGGAAGAATCGTCCACATCATGTGATTCATCCATCCCGCTTTTTCCGCATCTGTCTCCTCCAGAAAAACATCCCTTGAAATATTATATATAATATACTCCATCAGGTCTCTGTTCTCTTCCCACTCTTTTTCCCTGTCATATATCTTTCTGACTGTAAACAAAATCAACTGATATTGTTCATTATAATCATAATCGATATGGTTTTTTTCCGCCTGATTCATAATGGCCTCAGGGTTATTTTCTGACACCCTTGTCAGAAGTTCTTCCCAGAATGCCGATTCCAGTCTTTCCCTGTTATAGTCCCACAGTGTTCCTTTATCCAGCTGGACTTTTTTCTTCTGCTCTTCCCTGATTTGGCTTACAGCCCTTGCGATAAGCTCTCCGAACTTCACAAAATCCACAGGTTTTACCACATAATCCATCATTCCCATCTTCAGCGCTTCCTGAGCATACTGGAATTCTGCATGACAGGTCATGCAGATCGCTTTACAGTCATAACCGCTTCCTCTCACCCACTTCATAAGTGCAAGGCCGGATTCTCTGGGCATCTCAATATCGGTTACAATTATGTCAATCGGATTATCCTGAATAATTTTCTTCGCCTTTTCCGCATTGAAAGCTGTAAAAACCTGGTCTATTCCCAAATCTCCCCATGGCACATTTTTCTGCATGGCACGTACAATATAAATTTCATCATCCACAAATAATAAATTCATTCTACCTCTCCCTTAATCCGAATCTCTGTTCTTGCTCCCTGCGGTTCTATATTGGATATCTGAAAGGAAGTCCGGTTTCTGTACATATGCTCCAGACGCATCCGAATATTCCACAGTCCGATTTGATTTCCTTCCGGCTGAATCCCGCCTTCAAAGCAATTGAGAATTTCTTTCGGATACCCGCTTCCGTTATCCTCCACCACTATCACCACATCCTGACACTCCTGGCTTACCTTAAGGCGGATTTGTGTATTTCCATAGATATCAAAAGCATATTTCATGGAATTTTCCACCAGCATCTGAATGAGAAGAGGCGGGATTTTTTTATCCATCACCCTCTCGTCAATTTCTTCCATATACTGAAAGCTGTCTCCGAAACGGATTTCCATAATCTTCAGATAATGCCCAATATGATCCATTTCCTGACGTATGGTGGTACAGCCGCTTCTTGTACTCACTATATAGCGCAGATACAAAGACAGATTTTCCGTAAGCTCGCGGATCATCGCACAGTCTCCCATCTGTGCCATTGTATTGATAAGATTCAGGGCATTCAGATAAAAATGAGGCTCAATCTGCAGCTGCAGATAATTCAGCTGCAGATCCTGTTTTTCCAGCTCATCCTCATAGGATTGGATTTTCAGTGTTTTTATCTGCTCAACCATGCTGTTGAAGGAATCAATGAGATGGCTGAGCTCTCTACTTGATTTCTTATTTTCAATCCTGACCTCCAGATCTCCTTTTTCCACCCTGCTGATGCCCTGTTCCATCCTGTGGATAGGGAAAAATATACTTTTATTAAGAAAGCCTATCAAAAACGGGGCGAGAACAAAAAGAAAAACAAAAAAAGCAACGATCCCGGCTATTCGTATAATATAGAAAGGACCAAGCATTTCCCTGCGATCCACTGCATTCATCATCCGGAAATCACCGGCAGCAGATTCCACCCCTGTCATCAGATACTGTTTTCGTTCCCCTGTAAAATAGTAAGTACTCAAATCTCCATTATAATCAAGGGTATTTAATTTTTCTTCCGCCAGCGGAGTACGGACAATCCCGTCCTGCGAGGTAAAACAGGAATAGCTGTTATTGGCCAGCTTCCAGCTCAAAGTAGGGACCAAAAGGGTCTCATAGGTTGTCCATGCACAAAACAGGGCTTTTTCATTTCCTATGGCACAAATCAACACATAATCCCCGTCAATTTCATAAGTTTCCCACCTGCTGTTGCCTTTTCCCATTTCATCCACATGGCTTGTAATATAATCCATTATTTTCATACGTTTCGGATAGCTGGTGCTGTAGTCCGTAAAGCTGTAAATCCGGTTATTGCTGACAGCAGAATAATACATCATACCTTCCATATAATTATACAGCTGTATATTTTCCTTCAGCCTTTCATTGTATTGTATGCTGACATTATAACGGATGATCTCATCCGGAGAAGCAAACTGATCGATGTCCTGACGGCTGGAGCTTTCGTTCACCAGATAACCGGAAACCTTCATTAGTTCCGAATCCAGCTGCTTCATATTCAGATTCAGAATATCCAGATTGTTTTCATATATATGCTGTTGTATCAAACCTATGGAATGGTAATTCATCCAGAAAAACAAAATCAGAATAGGAATACAGGTTACAAAAGCGGCAAACAGCACCTTCACTTTCAGCGAGCTCCAAAAAATACGTAACTTCATTCTATCCCCCTCTTAACCATAAACAGCTGATAAACAACAGAAAAATCGGTAATTACTTCATTTATTCTAATCTTTTTTCATATATGGCACAAGATAAATACCCAAATAAAAAAGACAGGGTAATGCAGACAGGGCAATCCATGGCCCCCGCACACCTTGTCTTTTCTTCAATAGTTCACGCCCTCTTGAGCGCATACCGCTCATCCTTCTGCAGCATGAATTCCTCCATTTCCTCTTCCGGCATGGGCTTCGCATAATAATAACCCTGGATCTGATCCACGCCGAAATCCACCACCAGTTTTCTCTGTTCCTCTGTCTCCACGCCTTCCGCCACTACCTTCATCCCCAGCTCCTTGAAGGTACGGGACAGGTTTTTCACCGCAAGGGCGGACTTCTCATTTTCCATGGATACCCATACCAGGCTTTTATCCAGCTTCACCGTTCCGAAGGGGATGTTTATCACCGTCGCAATATTGGAATATCCTGTCCCAAAATCATCCAGGCCCATCTTGATTCCATGCTCCAGCATCCGGAGGGTGAACTCCGTGACGGCCTGCGTGCTTTCCGCCAGCGTGCTCTCCGTAAATTCTATTTTTATGGCGGACATGGGCGTATGGTTTCTGCTGATTATTTCCAAAACACGCTGCGCCAGATCCGGCTGGGAAAACTGCATGGCGGAAAAGTTCACATGGATGGATTCTATGGGAATTTCTTTTTCCAGCAGCCGGTTGAGGAAGCGGCATACCTTATCCAGAACTACATAGGTAATATCCACAATAAGGCCCGTTTCTTCCGCTATGGGTATGAACTCATCCGGATAAATGGGGCCGATAGGAGAATGGGGGATCCGCATCAGGGATTCCGCATGGGCAAAGCAGCCTTTTTCCACGCTGTAAATAGGCTGATAGTACATTTCAAAGCTCTGCTGCTCCAGCTGTTCCTTCAGGATCCGGACGATCTGTGTGCGCCGTTCCAGCTTTTTCATCATAGCCCTGTCACAGTAGCAGATGGATCCGCATTTGCCGGACTTCGCCTGGAAAACCGCATATTCGATGGCGCTGATCGTATCCTCCAGCGTCTCTTCCTCATTATGGCGGATAGTTCCCATAACAACGGACAGCCGGAACCGGTAATTCCCGCTCTGCCAGGGCTGTTCCATCCGCTTTTGTATCGTTTCCACACATCTGCGTATTTTATCATCCTCAGCTTCGGGGAACAAAAGAGCGAATTCATCCCCGTTAAAGCGGTAAACATTTTCCGCAGGCCCTGCCTCACACAAGAAACGGCAGACCATTTTCAGGAACTCATCCCCCTTTTGCTGCCCGCAGGTATTATTCACCTGGCGGAAATCCCGCAGGGATACCACCAGCAGCGTAAACCTCCGGCCCGGATCCTTCTTAATCATAATTTTGAGCATATTTAAAAGCTCCTGCCGGTTTGGCACATTTGTCAGGTAATCAACGGAAATCTGCTTGTTCTGCAGATGCAGATATATAATAAGAAGAGCGCAGGTTGCAGCCGAGCCTGACAGGATCACCTCCGGGTACATTTCCTGGATTATGATGACCGCTACGGCAAGTATCGGAAAGGCCGCCAGAATCCGGTAGATTTTTCTGTCTATTCTCTTATAGTTCACAAGAGTGAGGGCGATCGACGCAAGGCAATAGGCATAAAAAATAAGATAGGTAACCGGGATAAGCGGCCCTCTTGTATAGCCGTCACTGCGGTTTATATCGAACAGAAGCCTGTTAAAGGGATTGGACAGGACAATAACGGCGTAAAACGCACCGGGAATCATCCCCACGGCCATTATCCTTTTTACCTGAGGGCTCTCCGTATAAATAACAGAAACCGTATATAAAAAATAGGCCATTCCCATCAGCGGCGTCAGCACAAAATACACCATGGTTACTATCCAGGTGAGCCAAATGGGCACCACCCGGTACTGCTGAATCATAATCGTTGACAGGATATTGGTAAAAATGGCGCTGAAGGTAACCGTCAGGCACCACTGAAAAATCCGGTTTTTCAAAGTAGGAAGATGGCTTCCTTTCCGGGCATATACCCCTATAATCCCGATCATGACCAAAGAAATGGCTTCCGCCGCTATATTCCACTCCACGCTATTCCCCCTGCCAGTCCTTCCTTCTCCCTTTTGCAAAAATCACGCTGTTACATAATGCGGTGCAAAAGTTAATCTTTGACTGCTTTGTAACATTATACCTAATAATCCGGAAAACCACAATCAAAACCGCTGTTTCCTGAAATTTTAAGACAGCAGGAGGACACAGCTTTATTTCCGGGGCATAAACTGACTGCCGCAAAAGCAGTTTGTTTCCGGCTTTTGCGGCAGTCCTTTAAGGTTCCCCGTTATTTACTTAATCTCTTTCACTTAATCAGTGATACTGTCCTGCATCAAAGGCAGCCTGTTTCTCATCCAGGATTTCCTGATAGCCGGCATCCAGATAGGACTGGCTCATGCTCTCATACATGGATTCGAATTCTTCGTCGGTAGCCGCCTTGGTAACAAGCTGGACATAAGACTCTTTCCAAAGCTCAGCCAGGTCGGAGGAATATTCCGCCAGAGTATCAATCGGTACGGTAAAGCAGGTATCCGGTGTGAAATACTCTTCGTATTTATCGTTGTAAGCAAGGATATCCTCGATCAGGTATTCATAACCTACGGGAGCATTGGAGAATATGATGGATTTTCTCCATTCTTCTTCTGTCTCATACTGCTTGTTGGCATTTACCAGACACCAGTAGTCACCGTTATCATTATTGGACAGCTTTTCTTCCCCTGTATAGCCGGCGGGCGCTTTGATACCATCTTCGGTCACTTCATAATTCTTTCCTTCAAAACCATTCTGAAGGGTGTCAATAACATCGGGCTGGCTCATCCATTCCACATACATCCATGCTGCGATTCTTTCTTCATCCGTCGCATCCGCATTGATGCCGTAAATCATGCCGAAAGGCCAGTATTCACGTCCCTGGGGAGCTTCGCCTGCAGGGGATTTTGCCGCAGGGTCAAGGATGGCGATTTCTGCATCCGGGTTCTGTGCAAGTAAAGGATCAATTACGTTTTCCTGTGTTCCTGCATTGATATAGCAGGGGTAGGTAGCAGCTTTGCCAGCCACGAAGTTGGATTTGGACTGGTTTCCGTCTGTATCCAGATAGAAGTCAGGGTCAATTAAACCGTTCTGGTATTCATAATTCAGGTTTCTCAGATATTCCTTGGTAGGTTCCCATGTAAAGGAAGCAACTGCGAGGTCTGAATTGAGAGCTCTGCCCTCTGCATCGTTGGGCCATCCTCTGAAATTATAGTCAAAGTTAAAGGATTTGGCTAAAAGAGGCTCGGATCCGAAGCCATAACCGGCTTCCTTGAATTTCAGCAGCATATCGTTGTACTCATCAAGATTTGTGGGCATTTCAATTCCCAGTTCATCCATCCAGTCTTTTCTTATAAGAGTTCCGAAGTTGGAAGATACCAGCTCGGTCCTGTCTCCCATAACTACCATCAGCTTGTCGTCAATCACGCCGTAATCCTTAATGATATCACCCATGGTTCCCCAGAAGGTAGGCGCATAGTATGCGATTTCATCCGCATTCAGTTCCTGATAAGCGCCCTGGGCGTAGTAAGCCAGAATATTGGGATAATCGTAATGGAAAATGAATGTGGGAGCGGAGCCTGCGGATAAAAGCTGTGTGAAGTCCTGTACCTCCGTAGAACGTCCGATGGAAACGAATTCCACATTTACATTGTATTTATCACCAAAATTTTCCTGGATCCATTTCGTCCAGTAGTTATCGGTAGGATTCCAGCCTTCCCAGCCTCTTTCATATACCGGAACCTGCAGAGTCACTGCCTCGGGAAAGCCGCCGGAGTAATCGGTAAAATCGGATGCCGCCGCTTCCGGGGTGGTTTCTCCCGCCTCTTCTGTCTTCACCTCGGGCTGGGATTCTGTTGTCGCTGTGCTTGTTTCACTGGAACCGCATCCTGCGAGAGTTCCAAGCGCCATTGCTGAAACGAGTCCTGCAGCAAGGATTTTTTGTAACGCTTTTTTCATGGTTATTCCTCCTTAATTAATTTATAAGCGACCGCTTTTGCGGATACTTCCATAATGGTTTCTTAAGTTATCGGTAAGCCTCAGCCTTTTACCGCCCCTATCATGGTCCCCTGTACAAAGTATTTCTGTACGAAAGGATACACACAGATGATCGGGATGGTTGCAAATACGATACAGGCTGCTTTCAGGATTTCCGGATCCGTCACGGTTGACATCGCCGTATCATTTACGGAGCCCTGGATACTTTCTGTCGCTGCGACAATCAGGTAATACAGCTTAAGCTGCAGGGGCCTGAGGGACACATTCTGCTTTATATAGAACATGGCGTCGCTGTAGGTATTCCAGCGTCCCACCGCATAAAACAGGGTCAGGGTAGCCATAATCGGCTTGGAAAGAGGAAGGACAATCTTTCCCAGAATCGTGTAATGATTCGCTCCGTCTATGACCGCGGATTCCACAAGGCTGTCAGGGATTCCCGATTCCAGTGCATTTTTCATGATGACAAGGTTATATGCGCTGAAGGCCAGCGGGAGTATCAGGGCCGGAAGGCTTTCCAGCATTCCCAGCTTGTTAATCAGTATGTAATCAGGAATCATTCCTCCTGAAAAGTACATGGTGAAGATAAACAGCAGGTTAATCACTTTCCTGCCCCGCAGCTCCTTTCTGGATAAGGGATAGGCCGCGCATATGGTGATGACCATGCCGAGTGCGGTGAAAAGAACCGTCATCAGTACGGTGACACCGAAGGATACGATAAAGGAATTATCGTGAAAAATCTTTATGTAAGCCTCCGGGGTGAATCCTTTGGGCAGCAGGAAAACCTTTTTTGCAATGACAAAGCTTTCCGAGCTGAAGGATTTTGCAATTACATGAATATAGGGAAGCACACAGGTCAGGCTGACCAGCCCTACAAATATATATATCAGAATGTCCACCGCCAGATTTATTCCCCTGGATTTCGGCCTGCTTTTCTTAGCTGTTTTTACTTGTTCCGCCATTTTTCCATCCTCCTTATACCAGACCGGTTTCGCCGAGCCGTTTTGCAACAAAGTCGGCTCCGAGCACCAGCGCCAGACCTATAATGGACTGGAACAGTCCCAGTGCGGTTGACTGGCTGAACTTCATATCCTGGATACCCCATTGGTAAACGAGAACCGGTATCGTTGTGGTATACTCGGTTGCCGCATAATTCATCAGTGCCATAATACGTTCGAAGGAACCGCCCATAATCTTGCCCAGCTGCATAATCAGCAGGATGACGATGGTGCTTCTTATACAGGGAAGCGTTACGCTCCACATCTGCTGCCACCGGTTGGCGCCGTCCACACGGGCCGCTTCGTACAGCTCCGGGCTTACCGATGTGATGGAAGCCAGGTAAATAATGGTTCCCCAGCCCATGGACTGCCACGCTCCGATAACGATATAGGTTATCAGCCAGCTGGTATCCTCCTGCAGGAAGTTCACTGCATTTCCTCCCAGGTTCTGAATCAGCGCATTCACAACACCCGTATTCACGGAAAACAGCTGATAGGCAAGACCTCCTATAATTACCCAGGAAAGAAAGTGAGGCAGATACAATAATGTCTGTGTTACCTTTTTAAATTTGATATTCCGGATTTCATTCAGCAGCAGGGCCAGAATGATGGGCATCGGAAAGCTTACCAGCAGGTCAAGCACATTAAGAAGCAATGTGTTTCTTAAAGACTTCATAAAGTTCCTGTGATGGAATACTTTAGAGAAGATTTCCAATCCGGCCCAGTCCCCTCCGAAGAACCCGTCTTTGATTTTCCAGTTTTTAAAAGCGATCTGCAGCCAGCTCATAGGTACATATTTGAACAGGAAGCAAAATGCAATCGGTATCAGTAATAAGGAATATAACTGCCAATCCCTTTTAAAACAGGAAGCAAAGCTCCTCTGCTTCTTTTTTGCCTGCTTTACTGCAAGCTTGCTATCAGCCGCCACAGCTGATTTTCTACCACTCATATATAATTTCCCCTTCCTTCCGTCATTGTGTTTCCGTTTTCTTGCTTCCCAGTATAGCTTTTAGCCGTTTTTTTGTAAATTATCATTTTTGATAGGCTGAATCATTTTTGAGTGTGCCCGAAAAGCCTTGAAAACAAGGCATTTCAGGATTGTATTTTTTTGTATACAATCCGTTTCCATGAGCTTTTATATGGAAACCACATTTAATTCTGCCCATAAAAGTAGCAATTCCGAAGGTGAAAATCAAAAGTAAAGTGTCATTTTGTATATTGGAGCATAAAAAAACCTCTTATCCGCCATCGTTTTGACGAACAAGAGGTTTCTCAGCAAAATTTCCGTCTACTTTTTTTCAAGGTCACGCACGCTGTTGGGTGTTGTCCCTTCATATTTTTTGAAAAACCGGTTCAGGCTCTGTACATTATGATAGCCAACCATACCGGCAATTTCAGGTATTTTAAGGTCCGTTGTCAGAAGAAGCTTCTTGGCTTCATGGATACGAAGGCGGTTCACATAGTCCACCATGCTGATATCGCCGCCCTCTTTGACCACCCTGCGCATATAAGAATAACTGATTCCTATCTCTCCCGCCGCCTCTTCATAGTCAATATCCTCTTTGTAATGCTCATCCAGATACGCGATGATGCGGTCATAGAGCTTCACATCCTCTTTTTCTTCCGTCACCTCTCCCAGATAATCCTGTATCTGCCGGATAAACCCTTTCACAAACAGCTCGATTTCTTCTATCGTATCCTTTTCCGCTATCGTCGTATAGGCCTGCCTTCCATTTCCCATAAACTTGGATATCTGGATCTTTTCCTCCATCATCGCCTTGATTATAGCCCCTATCATCTGCTGATAGACCAGCACCACATTATCATAGGAAATATCCTCTATGTCGGAAAGCTGTTTGCGTACCAGCTCCAGTTCCCCGTAAACCGCCTCCGTATTCTGCTGCTTCAGGTAATTGATGATTTTATTCTCGCTTGTATAGGGATAATAATACCGTTTGCTCTCGTTCATCCTGGGATTCCAGAAAATAACCTGGTTCTTGCCCGCTATAATCCTGTGCTTTACCGCTGCCGTCGCTTCCGCCATGCCTTCATTCAAATCATTGATATCCGCATGGACGGCGCTTATCCCGATTGTCAGTGTATAATCAAATATCTGCCTCACCTGCTGCTTGACAAGCTCTAATTTGTCCGTGATATATTCCGCTGTCTTTCTCTGATCATAGGTCTTTATATTCAAAACTACCGCACAGGTCGTCGAACGGAAGCGGATGGACTTCGCCTCATATCCTTCCTGGCTCAGGCAGTCGGTGAACAGCTCTTCTATCTGAAGGAAATAAAACATCCGCTCATCTGAATTATATTTACGGAGCATTTCGCTGCCGTCATCCACACTCGCCAGCAGTACCATAAAATGCTCATAAGGGAACATTTTCGTAAAGCTTTCCTTTTTCTCTCTGGATTCCAGCGTCCCGGTAAGCATTTCTCTCAGATGAAGCCGCTGGGCATCTGAATTTTTCTTCTCCAGGATGTCATGGATCTGGCTTTCTTCCGACTTCATTTTCTTAAATACTTCGTTCAGATAGTAAACTTCATTTTTGGAGGAGGCTTTTTCCGTCATCCCCTCCGTCATGTTTTCTTTTACATTGTTGAACAGCATCCGGAAGGGTTTGAATATCCAGTAAGAAATAAGAAGGACCAGGACCATTTCCACCGCAATGGCAAACATGATGATCAGCATCGCCGTGGATGTGACCGACTTTACCTGGCGCATGATTTCATCCATGCTGTAGTTTACCACATAAGTCCAGTTGTTGAAGGAGGATCGCTTAAAGGCACACAGATAACGGACTCCGTCCTTTTCATAATCGAAATAGCCGGTTCTTTGCTTGGAACCGAAAATATTATCAAGGATGAGCGGGTTTTCTTCCCCTCCCAGGAAAAAGGCATTATCCGGATGGCATATAATATTCCTGTCTTCATCCAGGATATAGCAGACCCCAGACGCCTGATTGGAGGGATTGATGAATTCACTCAGCCTGGAATTATAGATATTGCAGACAATGTAACCGCCCTTTGCCGTTATCAGGGGGCTGATGGAATATACATAGGACAGGACCGGAATTTTGTTCCGCCCCTGGCTTTCTCCACCATCTTTTCCGTCCTGGTTATTGTATAGCTCCCGCGCTATCCACTCTCCCCTGATTCCGGTTTCACTGACGGCTTTGTCCTTCATCCAGTCCAGGGACGCATAATTTTCCAGCCTGCAGATGTTTTTGTCCGAGGAAATCACAAAATCGCTGCTCTTTCCCACGTAAAAACAGGACTGTACCATTTTTTCCGTACCGAAAACGCGGCTCAGATAAGACTGGGCGTCCCAGGCTGTCCTGACCATTTCAAAATCAATATTCAGTTCCTGGTAGGAAGTGACCTGTCCCAGGTTTCTGTAGGCAGCGCTGTTGGCAAACTGGATTACATTCCTGGTATAGCTGCTTAATATCAGTTCCGTGGCATCGCTGACAGACTCCAGATTGTCCAGCTTGGATACCGCAATGTTTTCCTCCGCATATTTGGCCACATCCTGCATGGCGTAATAAGCTATCAGCGAGGTCGGAATGATCAGGACACAAAAAATCATCAGAAAAATCTGCCAGAAAAAAGAAAATCGCCTCATGAATACCCCCGTAAATCTTTTCTTTCTCTTACACTCACTTATCTTTTTATCGAAATCCGGCTGCTCTCCTCCAGGATTTCCTCACTGTCCACATATCCTTCCAGGGATGGATCGATTTCATAAATTCCTTCCACGGTCAGGCCCTCCACGTAACGGGTATACAGCCAGGGAATCCGATGCTCATACACATCCCTGTCTGAGGGCTGTTCGTCAAACACCCCCGGATTATGCACACTCTGTTTTTTCCATGTAATGCGGCTGTCGGTGATTCGGATATCTTCTATGACGGAATCCTCTTCTCCTGCAAGGAACAGGGCGGATTCCGAATACAGCCTGATATGGTCAAAGGTTATCCTGCGGATTTTACCCGGATATTTCTTTTCCCCCTTCCTGTAACCGGCGGAAAGGAAAATCGGTTCTCCCTTTCCCCACCACCTGGGCGCAAAGGTTCTGTTCACGCCGTCAGCATATCTTTTGGTATTTCCGGTAATATGATGGATCTGGATATCCTCAATCGTCCCTCCGTCACGCACCCAGATTCCCACCGCGCGGGAGCAATCCCGGACTACACAGTCGCCGAATATCACGTTCCGGATGTCTCCCCATGTTTCCGTTCCTATTTTTAGAGCCGAATCACGGGAATGTAAGATACAGTTTGTGATGACTATATTCTCACAGTTTCCGTATTTCTCCCAGACCGGCCTGGTCGCCTTCAATACAATGGAATCATCCCCGCTTTCAATAATGCAGTTCCGGATGATTACATTCCGGCAGCCGTCCGGATCGATTCCGTCATTGTTCGGGCCCCTGTCATTATTAAATATACGGATTCCATCCACAATGACATTCTGGCAGCCGGCCATATGTAAAGTCCAGAAGCAGGCGTCATAAAAGGTGATCCCTCTGACCTGCAGGCCGTCCACATCCTCCAGATAGGTCGTCCGCGCCCGGAAACCGGCTACCGCCAGAGGGCATTCATGGAAGCCTTCGTCAGCGTTATCATCCAGATATACCTTCCTGCCCTTCCCGTCAATGGTGCCTTCCCCGGATATCGTAATATTCCGGGCGTGGCAGGCATACAGGAAGCAGCCGTTTTCGATGCCGTCCATAGCGTCCCTGTCCTCTGAAAAATCAATGATGTCCTCAGGGCTGTTGCTGGCAGTCAGCACGCTCCCCTTTTCCAGGTACAGTTCCACATTGGATTTCAGCTGAATTGTCCCTGACAGGAAATTGCCCGCCGGAACGAGTACACGTCCTCCGGTTTTGGCACAGTCCTCTATGGCCGCCTGGATCTGCTTCTGATTGTTGGTTTTTCCGTCAGGCAGAGCGCCGTAATCCATAATATTATACTGCATATGTAATCCCTCCCTTTTATGATATTAATAAATAATAAATATCAAGTCTTGTGAACTATATGTACCTATATTCAACTAAATAAAGTCTGGTATCAATTAATGACCACAGACTTTTTAAGCAATTCTATTTATTTTCAATTATCTTTAAAAATTCCTGAGGTTCAACGACTGTAATCGTACTTGACAGGTAGTCCTTTTTATTTCTTGTTATAATATAAGATACTTCTGTGCTCTGAGCAGTAAAATACTGCACTGCATCCTCAAAATCATCCCAATCAGACAGAAGCGCTGCCTTTATTTCCGCTTGTGTCACACCTGCAACTGAAACAATACATAATAATTTCTCCAGTAAAGAACAAACCTTTTTCTTATCCCTAATTCCTTTATATGCCAGATAATAAATATCTGTTATCGCCGATGCCGAAATATAACCCTCTATCACCTTGTTGGCGGATAAGTCAATCACTCTGGCTGAATTTTCACAAAACTGTTCTCTGTTCAGAAGCAAATCTAGAATAATATTCGTATCATACAGTACCTTCATATTTAGCCAGCCTTTCCTCTTTTATATCTTCTAAAGAAACATCAGGCAAAGGAATACTTCCTATTAAAGACTGGGTTATTTCTGATATTTCAGACGAACCTATACTTGTAGAAGATATTTCTTTTCGAGGTTCATCTACAGGCAGCACAATAATCTCTAATTTTCTATTTTTTAATGTTTCAGGCAGCTGCATGATTTTCAATAAACTACTTGCGTCAACAATTTTTCGTACAAACTCCATATTGCACCTCCTTACGCCCCTTTATAACTTCTCTTTTATAGTATAATAGAATTTTTCACCTTATACAACCTTTATTTTGCCGCCACTTTTTTCATCTACACCCTTCTCCGCATACTCAATAGCCATGTTTGGAATATAACGTCTATCCGATTACAGAAGACAAGAGCACTGCCATGCGACAAACTGGGTCATTTCTTTTTAACATGGCAGAGGGCATGGCTCAGAGCATTGAGGACGATGCCAGAACGTTGATGAGCCTGAGGGGGAAGGTTATTCCAGTATGATTTTGGTACAGGCTTCGGGCAGGTACCAGCTGATGGTGAGTTCATTGTAGGAAATGGGATCGGATGCATATACGGCCTGACGTTTTATCAGATTGCCCGCGGCATCGTAGAAGCAGGCGTAAAAGGTGTTAAGGCCGGGGAGTTTGGTATCTTTCTGCAGGAGATCTCCCGTTACTTTCAGATTGTCTATACCTTTGCTTCTTTCCAGTCCTATTCCTTTTACGGCAAGGGTGGCTCCGTTTTTGCCGGTAAGAGTGGTATTATAGTATATAAGCCGATCATCATATACTGTAATCAGGGTATTTCCTTCTGTTACCGTATATACCTCTCCTTTTTCCGCCATGCCGCTGTATACCGCGGCATAGGAAACGATTGCGGGATTGCTTACGGCATATACGGCCACGGACGCAGTACCGAAGCCCTGGGCCTGAATGGTGAGAACTGCCTGGGAATTTCCGGCATCGTGGAGGGCTGCCTGGATAAGAGAAGGATCGGAAACTGCAATTCCCAAATCCGCATAGCCGCCTTTCAGCTTGCTGTAATCCACCTGGATGGTCTTCGTCTCACCGATTGACAGACGGGCTGTGGCATCTTTCAGGGTTATGCTCTGTGCATCCGCCGCCTCCGTGGGGAAAGGGGGAAAAAGAAGGAATGCCGCCAGTAAAAGTAATATAGTTCCTATTATATATGTTCCGATATGTTCTGATAACTGCATTTTTTTCATTCTCATATTCACTCCTGTCTTCGTTTCGGGCGGGTGAGAGCCTTCCCGAAACGATATGATTTCATTTTCTATTTATTGGTAACCGGTCTGGATGCTATTCACTCCGCAGGGCATCAATTGGGTTCAGACGGCTGGCTTTCCTGGCGGGAGCCCAGCCGAATACAATGCCTACAGCCGCAGAGAATCCGACTCCCAGGCCTACGGCGGATGAGGATATGACAAAGTCCGTTCCCAGCAGGGACGCTGCCGCAAAGGATATGAGCAGTCCCAGCGCCACGCCTATCAGCCCTCCTATCAGGGACAGAACGATGGATTCCAGTAAAAACTGAACCTGTATCCGCTCCGGCGTTGCTCCCATTGCCTTACGCAGGCCAATTTCCTTTGTCCGCTCCGTCACGGATACCAGCATCATATTCATGATTCCGATTCCCCCTACCAGAAGGGCTATGGAGGCAATCCCTGTCAGCATGTAGGTCATCATGCTCATCATGCTGTCCATGGTGTCCAGCAGACTGTCCATGCTGAAAACATTATAACAATCTTCATTTTCATTAAATGCTTTATACAGCACACTTTCCACCGCCTCCTGCAGCTCCTGTGTCCGGTCGGTATCCGCCACATACACATCAAGGCTTGTAACACTGCTGTTTCCGGAAAACTTCAGCGCGTTGGTATAGGGAATCGTGATGGTACCATCCACGGATCCTCCCATTCCGGCCATAGAGGCCATAAGATTGCTGTCCTCTCCCTGAAGGCCGATTACCGTATAGCGGATTCCTCCCACAATGACCTGGCTTCCCAGAGGATCTTCTCCGGGAAAAAGATTATCCGCCAAATCCTGATCGATGATGCATACATAAGCTTCGTTCTCCACATCCTGCCTGGTGATTGCCCTTCCATAGGATACCAGATCGTTATTCCGGAAATAGTAGTCATTTTTCCCCTGTACGGACACATGATCCAGCAGCTTTCCGGGACGGGCAGCCGTTGTAGTAATGCTGACGGAAGGGGATATCCCCGACACATTTTCCAGCTGCTCAAGAGAATCCAGATCTGATTCTGTCAGCCCCTTCTTTAATGATGAACCGGTTATGGACACGGAAAGGGTTCCGGCCCCAAGGGAGGAGAACTGCCCCATGACCGAGCCGATCACTCCGTCCACTATGGTTATCAGCGCTATGACTGCGGTAACGCCGATGATAATTCCCAGGGTTGTGAGGAAAGTACGCATCTTGTTGCTCTTTATATTCTGCAGGGACATCTGAATGCTCTGCCTGATGACAGATATGGTATTATGCATCCTCCAAAGCTCCTTCCCCGATATTTCCGTCCAGAATCCGCACGATACGCCCCGCATGCTCGGCGATATGGATATCATGCGTTATCATAATAATCGTCCGGCCTTCTTCATTCAATTCATGAAAAAGCTCCATGACCTGTCTTCCCGTTTTCTGATCCAGCGCCCCTGTAGGTTCATCTGCCAATAGTATGGAAGGATTGTTGCACATGGCTCTGGCAATGGCCACCCTCTGCTGCTGGCCTCCTGACATCTGATTGGGATAATAAGAAACCTTATCCCCCAGCCCCACCCGCTCCAGCATATGAAGCGCTTTATCATCCTGTTCCTTTTCCGGGACCCCGCCGTACATCAGCGGCATCTTCACATTTTCCAGGGCTGTCTGTCTCTGCATCAGGAAAAAAGACTGAAAGATAAAACCAATCTGCTTATTGCGGATATGTGCGAGTGTCTTTTCATCCTGATCGCTGATCTGTATTCCCGACAGCAGATATTCGCCTTCCGTAGGGACATCCAGGCAGCCGATGATATTCATCAGGGTGGATTTTCCCGAACCGGAAGGGCCGAGGATCGCAAGGAATTCTCCTTTTCTCACGGTCAGATCAATTCCCTTCAGTACCGTGGAAGTCTCGCCGCCCACCTGGTACTGCTTCACAATTCCTTTCATGGATACAAGGATATCCCCCACTTGTTCCGGACTTTCCTTCCTTACAGCTGTTTCTGCCTGTAACATGGCTTTCCGCCTCCTTTCCAAGCTGCCTTATTCCGCCATTGCAGGGAAGTTCCGCCTCGGGAAGCTCATTTCTATACCAGAAGAGGCGGTCACTTCCTCCAGAACCGTTTCTCCCAGGGAAAGCCCTTCCGTTATCTGTGTATAAGTACCATCTGATATTCCCAGTGTCACTTTCCGTTTCTGTTCTTTGCCTTTTTCATCCTTTACATAAATGTAGGCGGTATTATCCACATCATAAAGAATGGATTTTGCAGGAATACAAACTGCCTTTTCCGCCTCCGCCTTTACCAGCTTCACTTCTGCGCTGAAGCTGCTCCTTATTTCCTCATCTGTCCCGAATTCCACCACCGCGTCCACATATACGGCGTTATTATCGATGGTAGCCGTTTTGGAAAGGCTGGCAATCCGGCCCTCATAGGTTTTGTCCAGGGCATTTATGTAGACGGAAACCTCGTCTCCTTCCTTTACTCCCGCCACATCCTGTTCGTCGATTTTTACCGCCACCTGCATCACGCTGAAATCCGCTATCTCCGCGATGCTCCTGGTTCCCGCCGCTGTGACATCTCCCGCTTTGATATCCAGGCTCGTTATCACGCCGTCTATCGGAGCGGTTATGACATAATCCTCCAGGGATTCTTTCAGATGCTCCAGCTCCAGCCTGGTACTCTCTTCATTCGCAAGGGCTGCTGTCTTCTCCAGATTGTTTTCATAGCCTTCCAGATTCTGTCCTGCCGTAAGGGCGCTTGTTTCATAATCCCTTTCCACTTTAGCCAGCTTCTCCTCCGCTTTTTCCATGGCTTCTTTATAATCCTCCAGTTCCTTCCCCGCCCCTTCCACAGCCAGATCATAGGATTCTCTGGCATTTTCATAGGCAATCCGGTATGTTTCCAGCGCTTCATCCGTAATCATTTTAGCATCATGCTGGGCCACGGCCGAATCATAGGAAGCGCTCTGGGTCTGAAGTGCCTGGCGGGCCGATACCACGGAAGCACTCTTTCCCGCATCCAGATCCTCTTTGGCCTTATTGTAGGCATCCACTGCCGACTGATAATCCTCCTGTGCCGTCAGAAGGTTCTTCTGTGCCGAATTGGTAGAGGAATCCAGGCCGCTTTCCAGGGCCTGGCTGTAATTGTCCAGCGTCGTCCTGCTGTCCCGCACATTATAATAATCGCTTGTTTCTCCAGCCTTCAGCGCCGCTTCCTTCAGAGCTATGTTATATTCCGCGTCGGAGGAATCCAGGACGGCAATGACATCCCCCTTCTTCACTTCATCTCCTTTTTCCACCTTCACCTCCAGCACTTTGGCCGATGCAAATGCATAAACAGATGAGTCCGTTACTGTTTCAATATTTCCTGAGAACTCCAGATAGGTACTCAAATCCCTTTCTTCCGGTTTAAGCTCCCTGTATTTGCCGGCAGAGGCTCCCGATACGACAGGCACCAGCAGCAGCAATCCAACCAGAATAACCGCAGTTACCGGAATTATTATTTTTTTCTTTCCTTTCCATTTCTTCATAAATAGCTCCTTGTCTGCCCGTTTCAGCGGGCGCATCATCCATCATTTCCGGACTCTTCCGGACTTCGTTTATCATCATAAAAAACAAACCTCAACAAAGCTTCAATATTTTCCTCCGAAATACACTTATATATTGAAGTTTTGTTGAGGTTTTGCTGTATAATGGAAAGGAGAAGGGAGGGAACCGACATGTTTACAATTCTGGTTGCAGAAGATGATCGCGAACTCAGGGAACTTTTCTGTACCGTGCTTTCGGAAAACGGATATCGTCCGCTGGAAGCCGGTGACGGAGAAGAGGCGCTGAAGGTTATGGAAACCGAATATGTGGATCTGATTATTTCCGATATTATGATGCCGCATATGGACGGTTATGAACTGACCAAAGAAATAAGGAAGGCGAATATGTATCTTCCGGTTCTGATGATAACCGCGAAGGACAGCAGCTTCTATAAAAAAGAAGGCTTTCAGGCCGGCACCGATGATTATATGGTAAAGCCTGTGGATGTAAATGAAATGATCTGGAGGATAAAAGCGCTTCTGCGGCGTTCCCAGGCTGCGCATGAAAGAAAGCTCACGGTGGGGAGCACGTTGTTATACTGTGATTCCTACTGTGTAAAAAGGGAGGATGAGGAAATCATACTTCCTCCCAAAGAATTCCAGCTTCTGTACAAACTGCTGGCAACCCCCAACCGGACTTTTACCCGCATGCAGCTGATGGACGAAATATGGGGACTGGAATCCAATGCCACCACCCACACCCTGGAGGTACATATCGGCAGGCTGCGGGAACGGTTCCGGAACAACCCGGATTTCCAGCTGGTTACGGTACACGGACTTGGTTATAAGGCGGTGCTGTCATGAAATCAAAAAAAACTGCGCTGCGCCCGAACCTGATCCTCTTTTTCTGTGCTGCCGTTTTCCTCATTACCACCGGAAGCATGCTTGTCATCGGAGCCATTTTTGTCTTTCTGATCCACATGGGGCTCTTTATCAGGCCGCGGCCCTTCTTCCTGTTTTTAGCCATCGCTGTGTCCAGTATACTCATCAGCACCCTGCTCGCGCGGCTTATCGGAGAAAAAATATTTGCCCCGATCAAAGAACTGAATCATGCGACCAAACAGATCGCGGATGGCAACTTCCGGGTTTCCATCAAGGAAGAAGGAACTGTGGCGGAAGTCCGGGAAATGGCCCATAATTTCAACCGCATGGCAGAGGAACTGCGCCGTACGGAAATCATCCACAATGATTTCGCGCGCAATGTTTCCCATGAGTTCAAAACACCTCTTTCTTCCATTGAGGGATATGCCACTCTCCTGCAGAGTCCCGGGCTGTCGGAAGAAAAGCGTCTGGAGTATGCTTCCCGTATCATCGCAGGAACCAAACGGCTCACCACAATGACAGGGAATATCCTCATGCTGTCCCGCCTGGAAAACCAGCAGACCGGAATAGAACGATCCGCTTTTTCCCTGGATGAACAGCTGCGGCAGATCGTCCTGCTCTATGAAGACGAATGGAACCGGAAGGAACTGTGCCTGGAGCTGGATCTGCCTGCCGTAACCTACTTCGGAAATGAAGAACTGCTGTTTCAGGTATGGCAGAATCTTTTCGGCAATGCGGTGAAATTCTCCAATCCCGGAGGTTCTGTTTTTCTGCAGCTGCTGCCGGAAGAAAAACAGATTACTGTTCTCCTGCGCGATACAGGCACAGGAATTGCCGAAAAGGATTTGAACCGGATTTTTGAAAAGTTCTATCAGGGCGAACAATCCCGGAACACACCCGGAAATGGCCTGGGACTGGCTCTTGCCAAACAGATCGCGGAACTGCACGGCGGGAGCATCACAGCGTCTTCCTCCCCCCAGGAGGGCACGGAATTCACTGTAATTCTTCCTGTACCAGCGGAAGCCGAACCGTCATCTTAAGACCTATTCCATTCCTGCACAAAGGACATGCCCTCCGACATGTCCTTTGTGCAGGTTTTCTGTTATTTTTTACATATCCCGTGATTTCTTCACGCAGGCCTTCATCGCTTCAAATACCGCGCTGCGCATTCCCTTTTCCTCCAGTACGCGTACCGCTTCAATGGTGGTACCGCCGGGGGAACATACCATATCCTTCAGCTCGCCGGGGTGCTTTCCGGTTTCCAGTACCATTTTTGCGCTGCCGAGCACAGCCTGCGCGGCAAAGGTATAGGCCTGGGCCCTGGGCATGCCGTCCGCTACCGCAGCATCTGCCATAGCTTCAATGAACATGAACACATAGGCAGGGGAGCTTCCGCTCACCGCCGTAACCACATCCATGAGATGCTCGCCGATAATTTCTGTTTTGCTGAATCCGCTGCAGATATCGCGGACTGTCTCCATATCCTCAGCCGTTACGTTTTCGTTGGGACACATACCCATCATGCCTTCCTTTACCATCGCCGGGGTATTTGGCATGGTGCGTATGATTTTCAGCGGCTTTTCGAATTGGTCTGCAAGCCATTCCAGTGTTTTGCCGGGCGCAATGGTAACAAGGATCTGATCCATGCTCACCGTATCCCTGATTTCTTCAATCACACTCTGGTAATACTGGGGCTTCACCGCAAGGAAAAGCACATCGGCAAAGGCCGCCGTCTCCTTATTATCCTTCGCCGCAAGAATCCCCATCTCTTCTTTTCTCGCTTCCAGCGCTTTTTCCAGCGCATCGGAAGCCATCAGCTCCTGCGGGGTACATTTCCCGGAATCCAGGATCCCATGCATCATGGCTCCCCCCATATTTCCGCATCCGATAAATCCAATTTTCATAATTTTCCATCCTTTCTGTTGTATGTGTCAATGACAGCGTTGAGGTTCCTTTGGGCGCATATAAAAAAGTGAGTGCCGTCTGTGGCAACGTGTCCCATCCCGCGGGTTCGTTCCTGTTCCGCCGCTGCGGCTCTGCCCGGCGGACGTCCCCGGGCAGCCGGTGATTCCTGTAAGGGGCGTCTAAAAACGCCAGTCCTTACGCTGTGTCCTTTGCAGCGTTAGTACTGCTGCGTTTTTAACCGAGCGAGAGCGTCCCCTGTAAGGAACACTGACTGCCCGACAGCGGCTGCAGGAAAGAGCCATACGGCGGCACACCCCAGCCAGGGAAACCATGCGTACCAGTCAAATACTCCTCAGTAAGCCGATGGAGTATCAGCAGAAACGAAGGAATACAGCATGAATAGCACACCCATCGCGCCCTTTATTAAATGGGCGGGCGGTAAAAGGCAGCTGCTGCCTCAGATCAGCGCAAAGCTGCCGGAAACATATAACACCTATTATGAACCTTTCGTAGGGGGAGGGGCGGTAGTTTTCGCCCTTTGCCCTGTGTGTGCTGTCATCAATGATATTAATCCTGCCCTCGTTAACCTGTACAGACAGATTAAAACGAGCCCGGGTTCCGTGATTGCCCTGACAGACAGGCTGGATGAAGAGGCGGCTGCGGATGGCAAGGCCTGTTATTATGCCCGACGGGACATTTTCAACGATAAGATGAAAAAGAAAGAATTCGACGGGGAGCTGGCGGCCTTATTTTTATATTTGAATAAACATTGTTTCAACGGACTATACCGTGTGAATGAAAAAGGGTATTTCAATGTGCCCTATAATAACAGCAGGGCCCGATCCTGCAGTCCGGAAAATATTCTGGCTGTATCGGAATATCTGCAGAAGGTGACCATACTGGAGGGAGATTTCCAGGATGCCTGCAGGGATGCGGCCAGGGGAGATTTTGTGTTCTTTGACAGCCCCTATGCTCCTTTGAATCCTTCCTCCTTTGAGTCCTATACCAAGGAGGGATTCGATGTAGAGAGCCACCAGAGGCTGGCAGGACTGTTCCGGGAGCTTACGGAAAGAGGCTGCAGCTGTATGCTGACCAACCACAATACGGATTTTATCAATGAATTATATGAGGGCTTCCGAAAGGAAGTGGTGGTGGTAAAGCGTAATATCAACTCCGATGCCAGCAAGAGGGTGGGGGAGGAAATTATCATAACAAACTATTAGGAGGGGCTGTCGCAGGGTGCCGCGGGAGTATGAGCGGCTGCCGGAAAAAGATATGGATAAAATACTGCATACCAGGCAGAAGCCTTATTATGAAACGGAAACGGAACAGCTTTATCTGGGAGACAGCTTTGTGCTTCTGCCGAAAATGGAACCGGAAAGCGTGGATATGATTTTTGCGGATCCCCCCTATTTTCTCAGTAATGACGGGGTGACCTGCCAGGGCGGTAAAATGGTCTCCGTGAATAAAGGGGATTGGGATCAGGGAATGGACTGCAATTCCAAGCACGCCTTTAACCGGAAATGGCTGCGCCTGTGTAAAAAGGTTCTGAAGCCTGACGGCTCCATATGGATTTCCGGTACGCTTCATAATATTTATTCCATCGGCCTGGCCCTGGAGCAGGAAGGCTATAAAATTATCAATAACATAACCTGGCAGAAAACCAATCCGCCGCCTAACCTGGCCTGCCGCTGCTTCACCCATTCCACAGAGACGATTCTCTGGGCAAGAAAGGATGACAAAAAGGCCCATCATCATTTCAATTATGATTTGATGAAGGAGGAAAACGGCGGGAAACAGATGAAGGATGTGTGGACGGGAAGCCTGACCAGGGCTTCGGAAAAGAAAGAGGGGAAGCACCCTACACAGAAGCCGGAATATCTTCTGGAACGGATAATCCGCGCCTCAACCAAAGAGGGGATGCTTGTGCTGGATCCTTTCTGCGGTTCCGGAACGACCGGCGTAGCCGCCAGGAAGCTGGGAAGAAAATTTATCGGTCTGGAGATGCAGGAGGATTACATAAAGATCAGCCGCAGAAGGCTGGAAAAAACAAATACGAGTGCGTAGAGGGAAAGGTTTTTCCCAAGGAGAATATGGTATTCCGGGCAGCTGTTTCCTGAAAGGGAAGCATCTGCCCGGATTTTTTTTGAACACTGGGAAAGTCTGCAGAGTGCAGAAGCTGTTGTTTGTACGGCGGAAAATACAGAAAAGACTTGAAATATAGAAAAAAAGCAGATAATATATAAGTGAATAGATTACTGATATGATTAAAGGAGAGAGTGCTATGCAGCTGACGGAAGATGTAAATTTTACAACAGAAAAGAAGGAGTTGCTTTCAGAAAAAATTCACGATGAAATTCTGGAGCTTATTATAAAAAATGCTTCGGAGGAGGAGCAGGTGCTGAATGAAAAACGCCTTGTGGAGCTGTTCGGCGTGAGCAAGGCTCCTGTCCGGGAGGCCCTGATAAAGCTGTGCAGCGAAGGGGTGCTGAGGAATGTTCCCCGTTATGGCTATGTTGTGGTTAAAATGAAGGAAAAGGATGCCCGGGATATCCTGAAGCTGCGCTGCATTCTGGAGCTGGAGGCATTGAAAGACGGTTTTGATGCGATCGTCCAATATCATCTGGAGGATATTAAACGGCATATTGATAATGCGGCGCTTATGCAGCAGGAACCGGTGGATGTCTGGAAGGTATGGGAAGACAATGAAGCGTTCCATCTTCTTCTCGCATCTTATGCGGACAATCAGCTCCTGAATAAGTTCCTGAAGGAAAGCCTGAGCATTCAGAAGAGGATTTATGCGCAGTTTTCCTGGAATAAAAAGCAGAGCATGGATGATCAGCTTGATAAAGAGCCTCATGTGGGAATTTATCAGGCTTTGTGCGATAAGGATCTGGAAAAGGCGCAGGAGCTTCTTCGGAGAGACATTTCATCCGTGCTGTGACGGAAGCATATACAACAGATAAAAGGGAGCCGTTCTCAAGAACCGGTTTCGGATCAGTGGTGTTTCAACGAGTAAATAACCTCTGGTCCGGGACCGTTTTTTTTTATTATTTTGGGTTCCGGAAACGAAAAATAAAGAGGTTACATAGAGGCTTAAAAGTAACAATAATGTACATGGAAAAGCAGAAATGGAAGATAGAGGATGGGCTGAGGCAAACAGAAAAACATTGACAGAGGCAGAACCGCAGGTTTATAATCGACCTTAAATAATTTTCAATGTGTTTTAAGGGAGTACAAGTGACTGCCAGTGACGGAAAAGGCAGAAGGTAAGCCACAAAAATGAGGGATATGAGAGGGAAGAAATATGGTTCGCTATTTTGCAAAACGATTTGGGATGATGCTGGTGGCAATGTTCCTGATAATACTGCTGACCTTTGTCATCATGCATTCCATACCGGGCGGTCCATTTACCAGTGACCGTAAGGTATCGGAGGAAGTGGAAGCGGCGCTGAATGAGAAATATCATCTGGACAGGCCGCTGCCGGTACAGTTCTTTGAATATCTGGGCGGAGTCCTTCACGGGGATTTGGGTCCCTCCTATAAATATACCGGAAAAGAAGTCAGTGAATTTATCAAAAACGGTTTTCCGGTATCCGCGAAGCTGGGCGGAATCACCATTATTTTTGTGATGCTGGCGGCTGTCCCCATGGGAATTTTAGCTGCGGTGAAGAACGGAAAGTGGCAGGATATGCTGGTTATGTCGCTGGCAACCATCGGTGTGACCATCCCTTCTTTTGTTATCGCGTCTCTTCTGATTTATTTTTTCTCCTATAAACTGAATTGGCTTCCCACCTTCGGCCTCGACAGCTGGAAGGGATATATTCTTCCTGTAGTCGCTTTGGGGGGATATTCCCTGAGCTATATGGCCAGGCTGATGCGTTCAAGCCTTCTGGAGGTCATGGGCCAGGACTACATAAGGACAGCCAGGGCAAAAGGGCTTTCAGAGACCAGCGTCATTCTGAAGCATGCCATGAGAAATGCCCTGATTCCGGTGATCACGGTACTTGGCCCCACAATAGCGAATATGATGACGGGGAGCTTTGTCATTGAAAAAATCTTCGCGATTCCCGGACTTGGCGTTCATTTTGTGAACAGCGTGTCTCAGCGGGATTACACGACTATCATGGGAGTAACCATTTTCTATGCCGCATTTCTGATGGCGATGATTTTTATTGTAGATATATTCTACTGCCTGATTGATCCCAGGATTAAGTACGACTGAAAAAAGATTAGCAAGGATAAAGACGACAGCGCCGGGCGCAGAGATGGGAGCAGTAAGTCATGGACAACAAATGGGATATGCTGGAGTCCTCCAATGAGGACAGGGAAAAAATATGGACAAAGAACAGGACCTTTGCGGGGGATGTATGGTTCCGGTTCCGCCATAAGCCTACTTCGATTGCGGGCTTTGTAATCATTCTTCTTCTGATATTATTCGCGGCCTTCGGCCCTCTTTTTACAAAATACAGTTATTCGGTGCAGGATTTGGAGGTTGTGAACATTCCTCCCCGGATGAAGGTCTATGAAACGCCGGACAATACCGGTTATCTTTATATCACACAGGCGATGAAGGTGCTTCAGGTGAACAGTGACGGAACCCTCGGCATCCAGCTGAAAAAAGTCAGGGAAGAATCCGAACGCATGATGACGATTTTTGACTGCAATGGGACAGAGGTAGCTCTTTATTACGGGCAGAAGCCGTATGTGATAGCTAATCCGGAAAATAATACGATCTACCGGTCAAAAAATATCTGGAATAAATCATACCTGTTAGGAACAGACAATCTGGGCAGGGATATCCTTACCAGACTGATGTACGGCACGCGGGTTTCCCTGATGGTTGCCTTTGTCGCCGTGGCGGTGAATCTGGTTATCGGGGTTCTCTACGGCGGTATTTCGGGATATCTGGGAGGAAATGTGGATGCTGTGATGATGCGTATTGTGGATATCATCAGCACGATTCCGCTGACACTTTATGTCATTCTGATCATGGTGATTTTAGGATCGGGGCTGCAGAGTATCGTTATCGCCCTGGGGACCGTTTACTGGGTGGATATGGCGAGAGTGGTCCGCGGCCAGGTGCTCGGGCTGAAGGAGCAGGAATTTGTCCAGGCTGCGAAAACCATAGGCTCTTCCACCAAAACCATCCTGCTTTCCCACTTGATACCCAATGCCATGGGTTCCATTCTGGTAACCGTAACCATGCTGATACCATCCGCTATTTTTATGGAAGCCTTCCTGGGATATCTGGGTATCGGGCTGCAGCCGCCCCTTGCCAGCCTTGGAACCATGTGCAACGACGCGACAGAGAACCTTCGTTCCTGTCCTCATCAGCTGTTCATTCCGGCTCTTGTTATCTGCCTGATCATGTTTGCTTTTAATTTTGTAGGCGATGGGCTGCGGGATGCGCTGGATCCGAAACTGAAAAAATAAGAGGTGAAATCATGGACGCAATATTACAGGTAGAGAATTTAACAACCTCTTTTCTGACCAGCAACGGCGAGGTACAGGCAGTACGCGGCGTCAGCTTCAGCGTCGGTAAGGGTGAAATACTGGGAATCGTGGGAGAATCGGGGAGCGGTAAGAGTGTGACCTCCATGTCCATTCTGCGGCTTCTGGCGGATACGGCAAGAATAAAGGACGGTTCCATCCTTTTTGAAGGAGAGGACTTAACCAAAGTATCGAAAAAAAAGCTCCGCGAAATCCGCGGAAATAAAATATCCATGATTTTTCAGGATCCCATGTCTTCACTGAATCCGCTGATTCCCGTAGGAAAACAGGTTTCGGAGATGATCAAGATCCACCATCCCAAAATGGGGAAAGAGGAACGGAAGGCTCAGGTTATGGAATTATTCGCTAAAGTGCGTATCCCTGAGCCGGAGAAGCGTTACCACAGCTTCCCTCATGAATTTTCCGGCGGGATGCGGCAGCGTGTCATGATCGCCATGGCGCTTGCCAACAAGCCGGAGCTGCTGATTGCGGATGAACCGACAACGGCGCTGGATGTGACCATTCAGGATCAGATCCTGAGACAGCTCAGGGAGCTGGACAAGGAATATGGCGCCAGCATTATTTTTATCACCCATGATCTTGGCGTGGTGGCTGAACTGTGTGACAGGGTGCTGGTTATGTACGGCGGCCTGATTATGGAAGAAGCGCGGATAGAAGATATTTTTGAACGGCCCGGCCATCCTTATACCATGGGCCTTCTGCATTCGATCCCCGATGTGGAGCAGGAAAAAAGTGAGCGGCTTGAGCCTATACCCGGTTCACCCCCGGATATGACCAATCCGCCTGCGGGCTGTCCGTTCGCTCCTCGCTGTTCTTATGCCAGAAAAGTGTGTGCCGGTTCTCTTCCTGATTTTGTGGAAGTGGGAGAAGGGCACCGGACCAGGTGCTTTCTGCAGTATGAGGACGCGCCGGCAGATGAACACAATCCATTTCGCGGGAGGAACAGATGATGAACGAACAGAACATGCTTGAAGTAAGGAATCTGACCAAACATTTTAAAGTGGGATCAAAGCAGATCGTTCATGCGGTGGATGGAGTCAGTTTTACTTTAAAAAAAGGAAAAACCCTTGGCCTGGTGGGAGAATCCGGCTGTGGGAAATCAACCTGTGCCAGGACTATTATACGGATGTACGCCCCCACATCGGGGCAGATCCTTTTGAACGGTGAGGATATCACGGAGCTGAAGCAAAAGCAGCTGAAGCCTTACCGGAAAAATATGCAGATGATTTTTCAGGACCCTTATGCCTCTTTAAATGCAAGAATGACTGTCCGGGATATCATCGCAGAGCCTTTGATTGCCCATGGCGTCGTCAGGAAGAAAGAGGATGCCAACGAACTCATTTATCCCATGCTGGAGAGGGTAGGGCTGACAAAGGAGCACAGCGGCAGGTATGCCCATGAGTTTTCCGGCGGGCAGAGACAGCGTGTGGGGATTGCAAGGGCTCTGATTCTTCAGCCGGATCTGGTCATTTGCGATGAGCCCATATCGGCTCTTGACGTATCCATCCAGGCACAGGTGGTTAACTTGCTGAAGGATTTCCAGGAGGAAAAGGGAGTCTCTTATCTGTTTATAGCCCATGATCTTTCCATGGTGCGTTATGTATCGGATGATGTGGGCGTCATGTATCTGGGACAGCTGGTGGAAGTCAGCGAATCGAATGAGATTTATAAAAACCCGCTGCATCCCTATACGAAGGGACTGCTTGGCAGCATTCCCATTGCCAATCCCAAACTGGCCAGAATGAAAGAAAAGAGCGGCATGGAGGGGGATATTCCCAGCCCCATCGACCCGCCTTCAGGCTGCCGTTTCCATACCAGATGCCCTTATGCGAAGGACATCTGTTCCCAGCAGGTGCCGCAGCTTAAAGATGTGGGAAACGGGCATATGACAGCCTGCCATCTGTATGGCTGATAACCAGGTTTTTCGGTATGATATTATATCATGCCTGAAGCATAAATTATCCATGAGGAGGAAATATATTATGAAAAAGAAAGCATTAAGTCTGTTTCTCGCCCTTGGCCTGATGTGTACTGCTGTGCTGTCCGGCTGTGGATCCGGATCGGACAGCGGAGAGCTCCAGACCATTGCTCCGCTGCCGTCAACAGAGGCTGCGGAAGAAGGAAATGCTTCCGAGGAAAGCGCAGGAGCGGTTGAAGAGGCTGCAGGCGCACAGGAAATGACCTTTGTACTCAATAACGAGCCGGACGGTATCGATCCCGGCATCACCAACAACTCTTTCGCAGTCCCCTTTATTGTGAACTGCTTTGAAGGACTCGTTACTTATTCGGAAAGCGGTGAAGTCGTACCGGGCAATGCGGAATCCTGGGACGTCAATGATGATATGACCGTATATACCTTCCATCTGAGAGACGGTCTGAAATGGAGTGACGGAACACCTCTGACAGCAAACGATTACGTATATTCCGCACTTCGTGTCCTCACTCCGGAAACCACATCTCAGTATGTGGACATGATTTCCGATTATGTGGTAAACGGACAGGAATACTATGACGGAACGGCAAAAGCAGAGGATGTAGGCATTAAGGCCCTTGATGACAAAACACTGGAATTTACCCTGAAAGCCCCCTGCTCTTATTATGTGGATCTTGTGAGCATGTGGGTATATTACCCCGTTCAGGAAGCTACGGTGGAAGCCAATGGGGACAAGTGGACCAATGCTGCCGACACCTATGTATGCAACGGCCCCTTCAAGATCACAGAGATGAATATGGGCGAAAGCATTGTTCTGGAAAAGAATGAAAATTATTGGGATGCTGCCAATGTTACGCTGGAAAAACTGACCTATCGTTATATCCTGGATGTTGCAACAGCGCTGACCGCTTATGAAAGCGGCGAGGTTGACGGCGTGAGAAGCATTCCTTCCAGCGATATGGCCCGCCTGAAGGCTGAAAATGCAGGACTTAAATCTACTCCCAGCTACGGAACGGTATATTATAATATCAACTGTGCAAAAGCACCCTACGATAACCCGCTGGTAAGAAAAGCACTCTGCCTGGCGATTGACAGGGAAGCGCTGATCAACAATGTGGTTCAGACAGATGCAGAACCTGCATACAGCTTCCTGTCTCCCGGCTATGTGGTGGACGGGAAAGATATTCTGGACGGACGCAGTGATTTCGGTCTGTCACCCACGGCGGATGCGGAAGCGGCGAAGGCAGCTCTTGCGGAGGCCGGTTATCCTGACGGAGAAGGCTTCCCTACGGTTCAGCTGTCCTTCTATTCCGATGATAACGTGAAGAAGGTAGCGGAAGCTATCAAAGAAATGTGGGAACAGAATCTGGGAATTACCGTTGAAGTAACCTCTGCAGACTGGGCCGTATTCTACAGCGATGTCCAGAGCGGAAATTATGAAGTATGCGCAATGGGATGGAGCGCTGATTACGTAAATCCCATGAGCTTCCTGCCTCTGCTCTATACCGATGTTGTATCAAACAACTGCTTCTACAGCAATCCTGATTATGATGCGGTAGTGGATCAGGTAAAGGTGGAAAAGGATGCGGCAAAAGCAGGTGAACTGGTAAAGCAGGCGGATGATATTGTTTCTAATGAATATCCGGTTGTTCCGCTGTACTACAAAGCAAACAACTATCTGCTGAAGGATTATGTCCAGGGTGTGTATATGACATCTTCAGGCAACCTGTACTTCAAAAATGCAAAGGTGCTTGCAAAATAAGGTGATTATGCCTGTTTGAAAGAAAAAGAGGATTCAGGCTTTGAAATGTATTATTACAACAGAAGGCTTCGGGGATATGGTATTTGAACTGTATCCCGGGCTGGCCCCTGTTACGGTGAAGAATTTCGTGGACACGGTGAACAGCGGCTTCTATAACGGACTGGCCTGGTGCCGTATCGTGAAGGATTACGTGATACAGGCAGGCTCTCCGGATAATGATATCATGACAGACAGTGAATGGCATATCAAAGGAGAATTCGCGGAAAATGGTGTTCCGAACCCGATTCCTCATAAAAGAGGGGCGCTTTCCATGGCAAGGGATGATGCCTATGATACGGCAGGAACCCAGTTCTTTGTGGTACATAAGGATGCCCATAAGCTGGATGGCCGTTATGCGGCTTTCGGACAGCTTGTGTCAGGGTTTGAGGTGCTGGATCGGATTGCCGATCTTCCCACGCATGGGCCGGAATCATGGAATAAACCGTTGGAAATGCCGGTAATGACCAGCATAAGGATTGAAACGGAAGAATAGTAATATGTTATTGGAAAGGCCGGTGCGAAAACGCCGGCTTTTTTCGTTGAATTCTTTATTTCTGCGGGTACCGGGATAAGTGGAGCGCCGATTTCTGATTTTATAGCATTAATTATTACCGTTCTATTGATAAAAAGGAAATGATGCAAAAGAGATGAAACAAAAACAGATTGGAAAAGAATATTTTATGTAAACTTATTGCCGCGTAACAGAGAAAATTCATCGATTGGTTTTATTGATATTTTGAGAAATAATGAATAATAGATTTTTTATGACAGGCCGGTGTCTGAGACCGGCCCGCAGAGTTTGACAAGATTAGGACTATAATTGATATTTGTGATAATAGGTTTCCCGGAGCTTTTCATCAGCCGCGATTTTGGGAATCTCATATTCCAGGCCATCTCTTAATAAGAATGAAATGAGATCAGCCATTCTTTTTTCACCGATAACTGTTCCGATAACTTTTCCGGCAGCTTCACCATCTTCATGCTCACGTCTCAACAGCTCTTCAAATTTCATGTACTTCGCCTCCCATTCACGGCTTGCTTTCAGTTCACTGATTTTCCGGTGAATCTGATTCAGCGTATCATCCTGCATCTGTTCCACAAAGGCATCCGTGGAATTCTCCACATACTGCAGAAAATGGATTAATACGGGAGATACGTCCGAATGATTGGTTCCCCTGGTATTCAGAAAAATCTTACAGGTACCGTCATTCAAAGGTTTTCCTGTTTCATAGCAAATGTTTTCAAAGGTATACCGGAATAGCTGATCTTCAAAAGGATCAAAGGTACAGATAAAAATAATATAACTGCTTCCCAGACATACAAAATCATCCCCGGGATTTAAGGACTTCACGTCCATTTCCGCCTGATACAGGCGGCTGCGTTTCGGAAGACTGTCTTTGTCACCCTCGTTCTGCATTTCTAAATCATAATCAACGTGTGACTGGTCCGAGGCATAGACATCGAGACGGATACTTCTGAAATCAGAGCTGAACATAATACTCTTTTCCGTTTCCACTTTTATTGGGCCCAGTGGTTTTCCGATAATCAATTCCAGAATAATCCGGCATAGTTCGGGATCGCTCAGGGCAAGGGCAAAAAGAAAAGCATTATTAAGGTTCAGCTCTTTAAAACTTGTCTTGGTATTCATGACTGCTCCCTCTGCGCGTAGTGCGCATATTTCTGATGAAATATCCTGGCTGGCAGCAGGAGTGTCATAAAACATTCTTTTCCTGAAATAATTATAAGCTATAAATAATCAATATTCAACCGCTTATTTGTTAAAAACATATTTATCCAGACGTGCCATGGCTTCCGCAACCAGAGAATGAGGAAGCGCCAGATTCAGGCGGATGGCATAAGGTCTGTGGAAAGGCCGGCCGTCCTGCCAGATGACGCCGACACGGATACCGGCGCGGATAAGCTCGTCCATAGACATGTCATGCTCCTGGCAGAATTTTTCGCAGTCAAGATACAGCATATAGGTGCCTTCCGGTTTGGCCAGTTCTACACCGGAGAAGTGGTCGAGGATATAACTGTAGGCATATTCCACATTTTCCGTGAGAACATGGCGAAGCTCATCCACCCATTCGTGGCCTTCCGGCTGATAGGCGCCGATAAGGGCATGCATGGACAGAACGTTCATGCTGTTGTAGTGGGAGAGCTCAGCCTGTTTCCTTACCCGGTCACGCAGATAGGGGTTATAAATAATATGATAGGAGCCAATCAGGCCGGCCAGGTTGAAGGTTTTGGAAGGGGCATAAACCGCGATAGTCCTGTTTCTGGCATCTTCTGAAATGGACTGGGTGGGAATGTGTTTATGTCCTTCGAGGGTCAAATCCGACCATATCTCATCGGAAACCACGACACAGTTATTTCTGGAATAAACCTCCATTGCCTTTTCGATTTCCTCCCGCGTCCAGACACGTCCGCAGGGATTGTGGGGGGAGCAGAATACGGCGAAATGAATATGGTTTTCCTTCAGCTTCCTGTCCATATCCTCATAGTCCATACGCCAGATGCCTTCTTCATCCCGTACGAGATCGCTTAAGATGATTTTGCGGCCGATGCTTTCCAGCGCATGGGTGAAGCCGATATAGGTAGGGGAATGAAGGAGTACGGCCTCTCCGGGAGCGCTGAAGGCCTGGGCGGCGGAGGAGACGCAGCCAAGCACGCCGTTTTCATAACCGATAGCATCCTTTGCCAAGCCTTCCACACCGTTGCGTGTGTTCTGCCATTCTATGATTTTGCCGTAATATTCTTCTCTGGGATCGAAATAGCCAAAAGCAGGATGCTTTGCCCGTTCTATGATGGCATCCTGGATGGTGGGAACCGTAGCAAAGTTCATATCGGCAACCCACATGGGGATTTTGGAGAAGCCCTCCGCTACCTCTGCGTTGTCAAAAGGGATGACATCTACAGCGATGGAATCCTTTCCCTGTCTGTCAATGATGGAAGTAAAATCGTATTTCATAGTATTTTCTCCTATAAGTATATTAACTATTTTCATGAGGTAATGCCAACAGGTTGACGGAGCAGCAGTCGGCATCCTCGGAAAAGCAGTGGGTTTATGATCTGGACAATTGTTTTTTATTTATGCCCTTGTGAAAGGAAGATTTTCATATGATCATAGTTTACTATTACCGCAGGGGATATTCAATGGGGATTTTTTGTTAGAGGACAGATAAAAGAACAAATGTTACATTACCTACCTGTATTGCATTCTGCCAGTTAAGAAGAGAAAAGATTGACATTGTCAAACATCGGGAATATACTTGACTTAATCAAGTAACAGGAGGTATTGCCATGCTCCAGTCATTCGCTTACTACGTGAGCATATTACGCAAAGATTTCACAGAGTATTGCAGCAATCAGCTTTCAGGGGCGGGACTGTCTCCGGGACAGCTCTATTTTATCCTGTACGTCGGAAAGCATCCGGGGTGTGCCCCGGGAGAACTTTCACAGGCGCTCCGCATGGACGCAGGGCATACCAACCGGTCCATAAATAAGCTGATAAAGGACGGGTTCCTGATACAGGAGCAGAACCCTCACGACAGGCGTGCCCATATCCTCCATCTGACAAAAAAAGGGGAAGATGCATTCCGTCTCAGCCATGAATTATTTTTCCGATGGGATAAAGAAGCTTTGAAGGGACTTACCAACAAAGAACAGGAACAGCTGATGGGCTTGCTGCAGAAGCTGCATACGGAAAAAGGGGGGACCTGTTGTGTACGAAACGATTCTCAGCCCTGTTGAAATCGGCGGTCTTACCTTAAAAAACCGTATTGTTTTTGCACCGACCTCACTGGGGCTCAGGGGAGAGGAACTGGAGCAGAAAATTACAGCTATCGCAGAGGGTGGCTGCGCCATGATCATTATCGGCGATGTCCCGGTGTCGGACAGAGGGTTTTTCAGCCTGTCGGGTAAAAAAGGATTTGCCCATTACAAGCGGCTGTGTGAGCTGATTCATGCCGGCGGCAGTCTGGCGTGTGCCCAGCTTCATCAGTCGGACAGCGATGTGAAAGGAATGCTCAGATACATTCCCGGCCTGCTCACCAAAAAGATTACGGCAGAGGAACTCCGTCGTCTGCTGAATCAGCAGACAGGCAGATATATTACACAGCTGTCCTCTCAGAAGGTATCGGCCATTACGTCATCCTTCGGGAAAGCGGCTGTCCTGGCAAAGCAGGCAGGGTTCGATATGATCCAGATACATGGGGATCGTATGTGCGGCAGTTTTTCCTCCGGTATCTATAATGAAAGAACGGATTCATACGGCGGCAGTCCGGAGAAGAGAGCGCATTTTGCCGTGGAAGCGGTATCCGCCGTACGGCAGGCGCTGCCGGATATGACAATTGAGTATAAGCTTGCGGTACGTCAGGAAAATCCGCATTACGGGAATGCAGGCATATTAACGGAAGAACTCCCTGTATTTATTCCCATGCTGGAAAAGGCAGGGGTTAACAGCTTTCATGTGGCTTTGGCGGATCATTCCAGCCTTACGGATACCATACCGCCTGCCAATCATCCTTATTTTGGAGAAGAAGGCTGTTTCCTGCGCTATTGTGACTGTGTGCGGGAAATTACGAAGCTGCCGGTATGCGGTGTGGGCGGGCTGACGGATCCGGACTTTGTGGAACAGCAGCTTGCCGACGGCCGCATTGCCTATGCAGCTATGAGCCGCCAGTTGATTGCCGATCCGGCCTGGCCTGATAAGCTGCGCAGCGGACAGAAGGAAAGCATTCGCCGCTGTGTCCGCTGCAATGCAGAATGTCTGGGAGGAATACAGAAGCATAGAGGGGTCCGCTGTATTTATGACAAGGCAGAACCATAAGGCCGGCTGTACCGGGGCTGCGAAAGGTAAGGATAAATTTATCTTATGGGTACCAATTAATATATTATTTCACTTTATTGATAAAATGGATTATCATTAAATTACTACTGCCCGGGTCAATGTCAGACTGCATTTCGATTTGCCTGATATTGGCCCGTTGCCTGCGGATGGGGCAGGAAAATTACATATAAGAAAAACAGGGAGAAATCAGCATGAAACTATTAGTCATCGGAGGGGTCGCAGCCGGAACCAAAGTCGCGGCGAAATACAAGAGAGTGATGCCGGAAGCGGAGGTTACCATCGTAACCAAAGGCAGGGATATTTCCTATGCAGGCTGCGGCCTGCCCTATTACATCGGGGAAGTAATTGAAGGAAAGGATCAGCTCATTGTGAATACGCCGGCCCGGTTTGCCGCGCTGACGGGAGTTCTTGTACAGACGGAGAGAGAGGTTACAGGACTTGACAGCCATGAAAAGAAGGCGATTGCCAGAAATCTGCGTACCGGAGCGGAAGAGATTTATGAATATGATGCCTGTGTAATAGCGACGGGGGCTTCTTCCGTGGTTCCGCCGTTAGAAGGGGTAAGGCTTCCCGGGGTATTCACCATGCGTACGCCGGAGGACGCTATTGAAACAAGAGATTATCTGAAGGAACATCAGGTGAAAAAAGCGGTTGTCGCAGGCGGAGGCTTCATTGGCCTGGAGGTTGCGGAGAACCTTCTGGCTCAAGGTATTTCCGTTACGGTAATGGATATGGCGCCCCAGATAATGCCGGGCTTTGACCGGGAAATGGCCGATTATGCGAAGCGTCACCTGGAGAAAAAAGGAATCCGTGTACTGACCTCTACGAAACTGGAGGGAATCACCGGATCGCAGAAGGCGGAAGGAGTAAAAACCGATAAAGGCTTTTTGCCGGCAGAGCTGGTTATTTTATCCATAGGGATCCGTCCGAATACAGGCTTTTGCCAGGAGGCAGGAGTGGAGATGTTTAAGGGTACTATCCTGGTGGATGATAAAATGCGCACCAACCTTCCGGATGTATATGCAGCAGGGGACTGTGCTATGGTAACGAACCGCATGACAGGGGAAAGACAGTGGTCTCCTATGGGTTCTTCCGCCAATATGGAGGGACGTACCCTGGCTCTGGCGCTGGGCGGTGAGGACGTGAGCTATCCCGGTGTCCTTGGGACAGGTGTTGTGAAGCTTCCCGGGCTGAACGGAGGCCGTACCGGACTGACTGAAGAGGCTGCCAGGGCTGCCGGTTATGATGTGGAAACCGTTCTGGCTGTAACCGATGACAAAGCCCATTATTATCCCGATGCCTCTTTCTTTGCAACCAAGCTGATCGCGGACAGGAAAACCCGCAGGCTGCTGGGAATTCAGGTGCTGGGGCCGGGAGCCGTGGATAAGATGACGGATATCGGAGTGATGGCCGTAACCTTCGGCGGAACCCTGGATCAGATGACCTCTCTGGATCTGGCTTATGCGCCGCCGTTCTCCACAGCCATCCATCCTTTTGTTACGGCAGTGCAGATCCTGAAGAATAAGCTGGACGGAGTGATGGAAAGCTTCACTCCTGCGGAATATATGGATGGCGTGGCAGCGGATTACCGCATAATTGATGTCAATCCCGCAGGCCCGACCATTCCCGGCGTCACTTATGTGGATCTGAACAAGGTGCAGGGAGAAATGCCTCAGCAGGGCTTCTTTGGTATGGGAAAGGAAGAAAAGCTGCTGTTAGTCTGTGCCAAGGGAAAACGTGCATATCTGCTTCAGAACCGGTTAAAGCATTATGGTTATACCAATACGAAGGTGCTGGAGGGCTCTTCCTTCTTTAATATAATACGCACCGGAAATGCGGCGGAGAAGGTGACGGTGTCGCCGGAGGATATTACCCGGGTAAAGGCACTGGGATGCCTGCATAACAAGGGAACCAATAATTTTAATGTCCGCGTCATTACAAGAAACGGTAAGGTGACAGCGGAAGAAAACAGATGTATCGCAGATGCCGCAGCTCTTTACGGAAACGGTGATGTGGTAATGACCACCAGACTTACCATGGAAATCGTGGGCGTTCCTTATGATAAAATCGAGGAGCTTCGGGATTTCCTTGCCGGAGCAGGTCTGGAAACCGGCGGTACGGGTTCCAAGGTTCGTCCTGTGGTTGCCTGCAAGGGAACAACCTGCCAGTACGGACAGCTGGATTCCTACTCCCTCTCCGAAAAAATTCATGAACGTTTCTATCACGGTTATTATGAGGTCAAGCTGCCTCACAAATTCAAGATTGCGGTCGGCGGATGCCCCAACAATTGTGTAAAACCGGATTTAAATGATTTTGGTATTGTCGGACAGCGGATTCCCACTTATAATGTAGATAGCTGCCGCGGCTGTGCCAAGTGCCAGGTGGCGGATATCTGTCCTATGGGTGCCGCACAGGTTACGGACGGCAAGCTGGTAATCGATGAAGAAAAGTGCAATAACTGCGGACGCTGTATCGGAAAATGCCCGTTCCATGCGGCGGATGAAGGAACCTATGGCTATAAGGTTTACATAGGCGGGCGCTGGGGAAAGAGAACCGCGCACGGACAGGCGCTTGACAGAATCTTCACCAGTGAGGAAGAAGTACTTTCCGTTCTGGAAAAGGCGATCCTTCTTTTCAGGGAACAGGGAAATACGGGAGAGCGTTTTGCAGACACGGTGAGCAGAATCGGCTTTGAAAAGGTACAGGAGCAGCTGCTGGGAGATGAGATCCTTTCCAGAAAAGAGGAAATCGTCGGAGCCAGCCTGCATCTGAAGGGCGGAGCTACCTGCTAGAGTGTGTTTGAAAATTCATTCCCGCCATCTGTACGCCCCACTTTGAGGTATATTTGGTTCCAATTCGGTCAACGTAGCCCGCTACGCCTCCCTCATTGGAACCAAATCTCCCACAAAGTGTGACGCACATCTGACGGAAAGCAATTTTCAAACACACTCTAGTACCGTTGCGTGCTTATCCGAACGGAAGTGTCCCCTGTAAGGAACCTTGCAGGCCGGCGCGGCACAGGGAGGACAACCGGGCAAAGCAGGACGGGGAAACCCAGGGGGCAGCGGATGGGGCGTCAGGGGGCTGTGAATGGCAACAAAATCCGTCCTACCCGCCATACCGTCTCCTGTATTCCGCCGGTGAACAACCGGATGCCCTCCGGAATACCTTGCAGAAATAATTTCCGCAGGAGAAACCGCAGGCCCTGGCAATGGCTTCCACCGATAATGAGGTATTTAAAAGAAGGGAAAGAGCATGTGTCAGCCGCAGATCCGTGAGGTAGCTTAAGGGCGCCTGTCCGGTTTCCCGGGTAAACAGGCGGGTGAAATAAGCGGACGAAAGTCCCTTCAGCCCTGCCAGTTCCTCAATGGAAAAATGCTCGGAAAAATGTTCCTTCATATAAAGAATACTGTCCTCCACACAGGCGGAGAGGCCCGGCATAGACGGAGATTCCAGAGTGCGCAGCAGAGAGGAGAGGAAACGGTACACCAGTTCCCCGCCCTCATACCGCCGCAGCTGCCGTCCCTTCCCCATATCTTCATGCAGGTTCAGCCACATCTGTACAGGAACGCTGTCCGACGGAAGGGAAAGAAGGTACCCGAAGCTGTCCCTGATTTTCCGGAAAAAAGGCAGGGCAGCAGGACCCTGGAAATGGACATAGAAATACTCCCAGCAATTATCCGGTTCCTCTTCCGGCAGATAATATCTGCTTTTTTCGGGTATCAGCGAGAAGAAAGCGGTGCCGGGCAGCAGAGGGCTGGAGATGCCGTCCCTTTCAAAAATACCCTTTCCCTGAAAGGTATACTGAAAAAGATAGCCGTCGTAATCCCTGTCATTATTGTTGAAATCATAGGGCTCCGCCTGTCTTTTTTCAATCCCGAAATCCAGAAGAAGCAGGGGCTCGTCCGGCAGCTGGCCGGGATTGAGAAAGCCGAATGTTCCGTAATTCTGTATGGTCAAAAAATTACCCTCCTGTATCGCTTTTTTATTCTTGTATCACAGATATGGGAATATTATAATCAAGTTAAACGGGAAATACAATAATTACCGGCAGAAAACAGGAAGTGTCAAAAAAATACTATTATGGAGGCTCTTACATGGATAAAAACAAATTTGCCCAAACACCGCCCATGGGCTGGAACAGCTATGATTATTATGATACCTCGGTAAATGAGGAACAGGTGAAGGCTAATGCGGATTATATGGCCGCCCATTTGAAGCAGTTTGGCTGGGAATATGTGGTGGTGGATATCCAGTGGTATGCGTACGGTGCGGGAAGCATGAGGGATAAGCACCAGTATATTCCTTTCAGCAAATTGGAAATGGACGAATACGGAAGACTGCTCCCCTGTCCTGAGCGTTTTCCCTCGGCAGCGGGTGGAGCGGGCTTCCGGCCTCTGGCGGATTACATACACAGCCTGGGGCTGAAATTCGGCATTCATATTATGAGGGGGATTCCCCGGGCGGCGGCGCAGCAACATCTTCCGGTGCTGGGAAGCAGCCAGACGGCGGATGAGATTGCTAATCCGTCCTCTATCTGCGGCTGGAATCCGGACATGTACGGCCTGCGCAGGGAGGAAGAAGGCAGTCAGGCTTACTACGATTCCCTCTTTGCCCTTTATGCACAGTGGGGTGTGGATTATGTCAAATGCGATGATATCTGCAACACTAACCTGTATAAAGAAAATCCGTATTCCGCGGCCCACGAAATCGAAATGCTTCATAAGGCCATTGAAAAAAGCGGCAGGCCTGTTGTGCTGAGCCTTTCCCCGGGACCGGCCCTCATCGAAAAGGCCTGGCATTATGAAAAATATGCCAATATGTGGCGGATAACCGATGATTTCTGGGATAAATGGGAGCTGCTCCTGAATATGTTTGAACGCTGTGAACTGTGGCAGAACCATGTGAAGGAAGGCTGTTTCCCGGATTGTGATATGCTTCCTCTCGGATTCCTGGGAAAAGGCTTCGGAGAAGAGAGGCAGACAAACTTTACAAAAGATGAACAGGTTACCATGATGACGCTTTGGTGCATCTTCCGTTCCCCTCTCATGCTGGGTGCTGAGATGACAAAGCTGGATGACTGGACGCTTTCCCTTCTTACCAATCAAAAGGTGCTGGCCCTTCTGGAGGAAGGCCATCACGGCGTACAGGTGGAACGGGACAAAACACATGCGGTATGGGCCAGCAGGGAAGAAAAGGAAGGCAGGGTATATGCTGCCCTGTTCAACTTCTGCGAGGAAGAAACGGAGGTTTCGGTATCTCTGGAGGATCTGTACGCATCGGTATCCGCTGCCAACGAAGAAGGAGCAAAACTGACTGCAGAAGAGCTCTGGACAGGCGAAACTGTGGAATGTAAGGATGGAAAAGTAACCGGAAGCGTGAAGGCCCACGGCGCGAAGCTGTACCTTCTGAAAAAAAGATAAGGAAAGGGGTTTCTTATGAGTTTTAAAATTGCAATCATTGGGGCGGGAAGTCTGGTTTTTGCCAGGACATTATTTACGGACATTATGTCCGTTCCGGAGTTTCACGACATTGAGGTAGCCTTTACGGATATTAATCCGGATAACCTGGAGAAGGTGACGCACTTGTGCCAGCGTGATCTGGACAGCAACGGCATACCCATTGCCATTCAGGCAACCACGGACAGGAGAGAAGCTTTCTGCAATGCCAGATACATCATTAACTGTGTGCGTATAGGAGGACTTCCTGCATTTGAAATGGATGTGGATATCCCCTTAAAATACGGGGTGGATCAGTGCGTGGGGGATACCCTGTGCACCGGCGGCATCATGTACGGACAGCGTGTCATTGCCGAAATGCTGAATTTCTGTAAGGATATCAGAGAAGTGGCTGAGCCGGGAGCCATCATGCTGAACTATTCCAATCCCAATGCCATGGCTACCTGGGCCTGCAATAAGTACGGCAGGGTAAAAACCATCGGCCTGTGCCATGGGGAAATCCACGGGGAGACACAGATTGGCGAGGTGCTGGGAATCCCCAGGGAAGAGCTGGATATCACCTGTGCGGGAATCAACCACCAGACCTGGTATGTGAGCGTGAAGCATAAGGGCGTAGAATTAAAGGATAAACTGCTCGCCGGTTTTGAGGCTCATGAAAAATTCAGGGAAGAAGAAAAGGTCAGAATCGATATCCTGAAGCGTTTCGGCTATTATTCCACCGAATCCAACGGCCACTTGTCCGAGTATGTGGCATGGTACCGGAAACGTCCGGATGAAATCCAGGACTGGATCAATACCGACAGCTGGATTAACGGGGAAACAGGCGGATATCTGCGTGTGACAAGGGAAGAACGCAACTGGTTTGAAACAGAATATCCCAAAATCGTGGCGGAACCTCCTAAGAAATACGACGGCAGTCAGCGCGGAAAGGAACATTGCTCCTATATTATGGAATCTCTGGAAACGGGGAGAAAATACAGAGGCCATTTCAATGTGATGAATGAAGGCTGTATCACCAACCTTCCTTATGAATCCGTTGTGGAGGTGCCCTGCTATGTGGACGGAAACGGCATATCCGTTCCGAAGCTGGGAGATCTTCCCCTTGGCTGTGCGGCTGTCTGCTCCCAGTCCATCTGGGTACAGCGTCTGGCTGTAGAGGCTGCCGTTGCCGGTGATGTGAATCTGCTGAAGCAGGCGGCGCTCATGGATCCTCTCACGGGAGCCGTGTGCAACCCTCCTGAAATCTGGCAGATGATAGATGAAATGCTCATTGCCCAGGAAGAGTGGCTTCCGCAGTATAAAGAAGCAATTGCCGATGCTAAAAAACGCTTTGCCGAAGGCCCGCTCCTTCCCACCAGGGACGGATACCAGGGCGCTGTGAGAATCCGTGATAAAACAGTGGAAGAGATCACGGCAGAGCGGGAAAACAGAACCATTACGGCATAAATAGCAGGCAGGAATAAAAAAAAACAGGGGACAGGGTACGTGTATTATGCGGATCCTGTCCCTGATGTGCATTTGGTTTCTTTCTTTTAAGACATCCTGTTTTTTCTTTTCCATCAATTTTTATCTGATTTTTATTATAAAACTCTTGTCCTCGGGAAGGATTTCTGCTATAGTGTCATTACAAACGTAATTTCATTGATCATTCTGAATTCATTGAGGAATCCCTCATAAATTCCAAGCAGAAATTAAATTTTAAAACTAAATAACAATTGATTTTTTACGTATGAGAGTATTATAATAATCAGGAGAGAAAGATGGGGAAAAAGGATATTACCCTGCAGGATTTTCTTGGGGATCCGTATATATTTGCGGATCTTTTCAATGGCTGCTGTTTCGGCGGAGAGCAGGTCATTCATGCGGAGGAGCTCAGCCCGCTTGACAGCGTCCAGTGTACAAAAGATAACCGGGGAACACCGGGAAAAAGGGCAAGGGATATAAAAAAGCTCTTATACTGCCAGTCACCGGCAGCCGTTTTGGCGGTGGAGAACCAGGAGTATACGGATTACCGTATGGCGGTCAGATGCATGCGTTACGATGCGGACGAATATGAACGTCAGATAAAAGAGATCATGTCCAGGCATAAAGAGCAGGATGGGATTTCCTATTTTGATGAGGAGGACAGAATTCTTCCGGTTCTGACACTTGTTTTATACTATGGCAGGGATGAATGGAAGCGGCCGTGCACTCTTTTTGATGTGCTGGACTTCAGGAACGCACAGGCGTTCCGGGGGCGTATCCCGGATTATCCGGTACAGATTCTGTCGGTCAGGACGGATATTGATATAGAACTTTTCCGTACGGAGCTGAGGGAGGTTATGGGAATATTACAGCGTGCGGATGATAAAGAAGCCATGAGAAGGTTTTTTGATGAAAACAGGCAGGCTTTTTCTCGGATGACGGAAAGAGGCTTCGAGGTGATTATCTGTAGTACCAATTCCCGGAAGCTGCGGAAATATATTCTGAAAAATACGGAAGGAGGAAACGTAGATATGTGCAGAGCTTTTGATGAGTGGATGGAGGACTGCAGAAAAGAAGGGGAAGCACGGGGAATTAAGATCGGAGAAGAGCGCGGACGGCTACGCGGAGAAAAAAGAGGAGAAAAAAGAGGAGAAAAAAGAGGAATCAAGGAGGGCGAAAAACGTCTTTCACAGCTTATTTTAACTCTTGGGGCCGAAGGCAGAACCGCAGATATTCTCCGGGTGGCGGAGGATGCGTCACTCAGGAACCGTTTATACAGGAAGTATGGTTTATAGAAGAAAAGAATGGAAAGAAGGAAGATGAGAATGGAAAGCTGCACAGGATATTTATTTGTACATTTTACAGGGGAAGAGAAGCTGGGAGAGCAGATTTATTTTGCGCTGAGCAGAGACGGTCTGCATTGGATGGATCTGAATAACGGGAATCCCGTACTGCTGTCGGATATCGGTGAAAAGGGGGTCAGGGATCCCTTTATTCTGCGTAATCCGCTGAACGGGAGATATGTCATTATTGCCACGGACTTGCGGATTGAGGCCGGAAAGGGCTGGAAGGCGGCAGAGGAAGCCGGCAGCAGGAATCTCATCGTATGGGAGTCGGAGGATCTGATTCATTGGGACGGCCCCTTCAGCCACGAGGTTGGAATCCCCGGGGCGGGGTGTGTATGGGCACCGGAAGCAATTTTGGATGAAGCGAGGCAGGAATTTCTTGTATTCTGGGCATCCAAAGTAAGGGAAGAAGGGGAGGCGGAAGCCAGGCAGCGTATTTACGCTTCCCATACAAGGGATTTTCATACATATACAAAGGCTGAAAAGTACCAGGAAGGAATGAATCATATTATTGATACCACGATCCTGAAGGCGGGAGAGTATTATTTCCGGTTTTCCAAAGATGAAACGGTTAAGAACATCAGGCTGGAGAAGAGCAAAAGTCTGGATAAGGAGAGTTTTACTGAGGTACAGGCGCCGGTGCTGAATGCATTGATCGGGGTGGAAGGCCCGGCTTCTTTTCCGTTTAATGACCGGAAGGAATGGTGTCTGATGGTGGATCGCTTTGCGGAAGGAAAAGGATATCTGCCCTTGTTAAGCGATGATTTCGGGAGCGGATGCTTCCGTATTCCGGAGGAGCAGGAATATGATCTGGGAAGGACAAAGAAAAGGCATGGAAGTGTGCTGAATCTGACAGAAGAGGAATATTGCGCGCTTTATGAGAAATGGGGAAAGCAGCAGTGATTTTCAGATGATCCTGCCGCAGTGCAGGGCATCCGGCCGGCCCTTGAAGAAGATCCGGGGAATAAAGGGCGGCCGGATGCCGGAAGGTAAGAGCGGACGGAAGATGTCCGATGCTTTTTTGACCTGATAACAAATGATTCGGAGTACTCAGGCATCCAGCATTTTGAGAACGTCTTTTTTGGAACGAAGGCCTATACTGGAGGCTTTCTTCCTGCCGTCCTGGACAAGGACAAGGGTGGGAATGCTGGCGACTCCGAACTGATTGGCGAGGTCAATATTTTCGTCAATATTTATTTTCCCTACTTTGATGTCATTCCTTTCTTCTGCCACGGAATCAACAGTGGAGGAGAACATGCGGCAGGGGCCGCACCAGGGAGCCCAGAAATCCAGAAGAACGGGTTTTTCTGATTCTAATACCTCTGTGTTGAAGTTTTCTGCTGTAATGTTTGTTACTGACATAATGTTCACTCCTTTTTTCATATTTTGTTTTTCTGGTTTCATTGTAACTTTTATATGCGGCAGCTTCCGTGACGATGTCACAAAACTTATTGTCTTTCTGTGATTATTACATGGACGGTATCTCCGGGCTGTTTGTTTATGCGGCTGCGGATGTCTTTCCGCAGGCCGATGATGTGGCCCGGAGTCTGCATCCGGACCAGGCTTCCGTCATAGGGAACACCGTCAAAAAGGGCGTGAACCTTAACACGGCCTTTACCGAATTCTTTCCTGACATCATAAGGGAATTCTACATATGCACCGTCGATATCAGGGACTTTCAGAATAAGGGCATCGAATTCGTACTTTTTTTCATTCATAATCTAATTCTCCTTTTTATCGAAAATGAAAGACTGTCGGTTTAAAATTCTGTCTTTCCCATAATTAGGAAAGGCTGTATACTGTTAAGTATACTTGAAATTACATAAGGCTTAAAGCAAAGGAGTGTACGGGCAATGAAAATGTTATGGAAACTGACTAAGGAAGCATCCAGGTATAAGGTACTGTATATATTTGCCATTATATCCACTCTCTGCCTGACGGCAGTAAATCTGGCGGCGCCCAAGGTGCTGTCAACCATGACGGGAGTTGTGGAAAAAGGAATGGTGGAAGAGTCTTTAAAGGTTATTATCAGGCTCACGCTGCTGCTGCTGGCGCTGTATCTTTTCCGGGTGGTTTTCCGGTTCCTCAGCAATTATCTGGCACATAAGGCAGCCTGGTATCTGGTGGGGGATCTCAGAAGCAGGATGTATGACAAACTGCAGAGTCTGGATTTGGGATTTTTCCATGACAAGCAGACCGGCGATTTGATGAGCCGTGTGGTAAATGATACCAGGGATTTTGAACTGCTTTATGCCCATATGATTCCTGAAATGATTACAAATCTTGTGACCTTTGCAGGGGTGCTTATTATTCTGCTGGTGATTAACTGGCGTCTGGCATTGATTACCTGCTGCCCTATTCCTCTGATTTTGTTCTCCGGAGTGATTTTTGCTAAAAAGGTAAGACCTTTTTTTAAAGCTTCCCAGAAGTGTATGGGAGAACTGAATGCCAAGCTGCAGGATAACCTGTCGGGGCTGCATGAAATACAGTCCTTCGGGCAGGAGGAATTCGAAAGCGGGCAGGTGAAGGAGAAGAATTTTGAGCAGGTAAGGGCTATGTTACGGGCCTTACGGGCCAGCGCCGTGTTCCATCCCTGTGTGGAATTTCTTTCTTCGGTGGGAACGGTTCTGGTGGTATTTTTCGGCGGTCTGCTTGCGTACAGAGGGCAGCTGTCGGTAGAGGATATAGTGGCTTTCGTTCTGTACTTATCTTTATTTTATGCGCCGGTATCCGGTCTGGCAAATCTGTTGGAGAATCTGCAGCAGTCACTGGCAGGGGCGGAACGTGTCACACTGATTCTGGATACGCCTTCGGCAATACAGGATGCAGAAGATGCTGTGGAGCTGAAAGATGTGAAGGGCAGTATTGCATTTGAGCATGTAAGCTTCCACTATGGCAATAAAATACCTGTGCTGAAGGATATTTCCTTTTCCTGTAAGCCGGGGATGATGGTTGCCCTGGTAGGGCCTACCGGTGTGGGAAAGACTACTATGACTCAGCTGCTGTCCCGGTTCTATGATCCCGTGGAGGGGACTATACGGATTGACGGAACGGATATCAGAAAGGCCACCCTGCAGAGTCTGCGCCGGAATATATCCCCCGTTCTTCAGGATACCTTTTTATTTAACGGGACAATTGCCGAGAATATCGGTTATGCAAAACCGGATGCCACGCAGGAAGAAATTGAAGCGGCGGCCAGGGCGGCAAATATTCATGATGATATTATGCACATGCCGGAGCAGTATGATACGAAGGTGGGGGAAAGAGGGCTTCGTCTATCCGGCGGGCAGAAGCAGCGTGTGGCAATTGCAAGGGCGATACTGCGGCAGTCGCCTATCATTATTCTGGATGAAGCGACGGCTTCTGTGGATGTGGAGACAGAACGCCAAATCCAGAAAGCCATCAACCGCATCACAGGCAAACGCACCATTATAGCCATAGCCCACCGCCTTTCAACCATCCGCAACGCTGACCTGATACTCGTAATTGAGGATGGCGTAATAGTAGAACAAGGCACCCACAACCAGCTGATGTCTCAAAAAGGCACCTACTACCGCATGGAGAGCACCCAATAATCCTTGAGACAAAATATTTCATAAAAAAGAGCGTATTCAGGTAAGAGTCATAAAACCTGTTGGCGTTCTTTTTTTATGGGAAAAGATACATATCTGATGCCAATCCACTTTTATTTTGAAATGGTTCTTCATCAGTGCCGCAAGGTATGCATGTCCTTCTGGCTGCCTGGATTAAAACCGGACATAATGGCTTCCTTCCACTGTCCCAGGTTCAAACAACCTGCAGAGACTATAAGCCGATTTCAGACCATAGCAAAAGAAAAACCTATTTGTCCAAGAGAAACCCTGCCTTGGATGTAAGGAGCGGGATTTCCAAATGTAATCAGGGATAACCTTAAAATAGTACAAGAAATCAGAATGTAGTTCATTCTCCCGGATAGCTGCGCTTGCTATAATCGCATTAAATAAGTTCAAAAGGCTTTTAACCTATGAAATTAGGAGGTGCATGTATGATTCCGAATACGATGCTGGCGTGGGTTTTGAATAGTCCCGGGGTACTTCAGCTGAAGGAAGTGGAAGTACCCAGGATAAGAGAGGATCAGGTACTTATTGAAATTGACAGAGCCTGTATCTGCAACGGATCCGATCCGGGTATCTTTCACGGACATGAAGCTTACCAGACTCCTTTGATCTTCGGGCACGAGGCCAGCGGAAGGATTGTTAAGAAAGGAAAACGGGTGGGAGGGTTCGAGTTGGGACAAAGGGTTTGCTGGTGGTTTGAAGCAGGCGCATTTGCGCAGTATCAGGCAGTGACACCGGGAAATACAGCAATGTTTCAGGTTCCTGTCAATCTGACGCTTGATGAAGCGCCGGTGATGGAATTAGTTCTGGCAGCGTGCAGAGCTTTGATGGAGGTACGGCCCGAAAAGGGGCGCAGGACGGTCAGCATATGTGGGCTGGGACCAAGTGGGCTGGTACTCGTTCAATATGCCAGGGCTCTGGGGTATGAGCATATAATCGGTTGGGATTTGTATGAAAAAAGAAGAAATCTGGCGCTTTTATTGGGGGCAGATGAAGTGTATGATCCGGCACGGATGGCAGATGGGCAGCTGCAGGACATACCTGAAAGTGATGTAGGTGTGCTTATGATGGGAGATGACTGTCTGCCCGGGGAACCAACTGTGACAGCATTTATGCGTACGATACGTACAGGCGGGCTGGTGGTTTCCTATGGGCATCCGGAAGGCGGATGCAGATTTTCCCCTTACGTGTTTCAGGCAAGAAACCTGTGGATGAAAGGCCCTGTTAATGATATGGATGTTATCCGCAGGAGGGGAGAAGAGGTAATTGGTATGGTAACGGATGGAAGAATAAAGATTGAACCGCTGATTACTCATAGGGTAGATTTTGAAAATTTTCTTCCTGCATTTGAGAATGTGCTGGAGCATCCGGAAGAGCAGATTAAGGTTATTTTGAAGTGGAGGGATCAGCAATGAATCTGGGAATATCAGGACAGGCACTGGGCGATGTGATGGATTTTGAAGCGATTGTGGATATCGGTTTGAAATATGGGATTCGTCATTACGAATTGTGGCCCTGTAACGTACCGGGCACAGGTTTTGGTTACAGGGACAGAGATATAGAAAAAGTTTGCGAGATAATCAGGCGGAAGGATGTTGTGATCGACTGTGTCACGATGGAAGCAGCCTTTTGTAAGGCGGCCGTGGAGTCGCCGGAATATTATGCAGAGCTTTTGATGGGTGCCATTGATGCGGCTGTTACAGTAGGCGCGAATCTGGTGAACCATTACTGCTACTATATCAATCTGGAAGAAGAACCGGATTTTGAACGGATGGAAAGCTACTGGAGCAGGCCGCTTGCCTATGCGAAAGAGAAGCAGGTAATGCTTGTGCTGGAAAACGAGGCCCATGATGCGACGAGAAGACCGGAATTGATGGCGGCAATCATGGAACATTTTCAGGATGAAGCATTCAGGACGAATCTGGATGCAGTCAACTATTTTCATGCCAGCGAGGAAGGTTTCCCTGCGGCTTATGAGATTCTGAAGCCTTATATAGGTTATGTTCATCTGAAAAATGCATGCCTGTACAGAGAAGGAGCAGGCCGGCCGAAGGAGAATGAAGGAGCGCCTATGTCCGGAATATATGCAGGCAGGCCGATTCAGTATGCCCCGATTCCGGACGGCAGCGTAAACATAGCCGGGCTTGTCCATGCGTTGAAAGAAGAGGGAAGTTATATAGGAACCTGTACATTGGAACCCCATACGACGCCGGAATGCGCAGAAGCATTTTATGAGAGAGAGATAAAATGGCTCAGAGAGCTGAACTTATTTAAATAAAAACCAGGATGAAAATAATTGTTATACAGGAGGAGAGAATATGCTTGCAGCAGTGGTAACAAGACCGGGAGAACTTGTAATTGAACAGGTGGAGAGACCAAAACCCGGGCCGGGACAGTTCCTTATAAAAGTCCTTGCGTCATCCATCTGTAATGCCACAGATAACCATATCCTGGAAGGGATTTTTGACGGGAATCATGACCGTTATCCCCAGGTATTAGGGCATGAGGTGTGCGGAGAGGTGGTGGAGCTGGGCTGCGATATCACGGATGTGCAGATTGGGGAAAGAATTGCTATGTATACGCCTTATGGTGCATTTCAGGAGTATGTTCCTGTGGACAGATACGGGTATGGTTTTGCAAGAGTGCCGGATAATCTTTCCAACGAAGCAGCTTCGATCTGTGAGATGTTTGACGGCGCTTTCCGCGGAACCATTGCGCCTGCCGAGATTCAGCCGGGAGAGCGTGTCCTTATCGTAGGGGCGGGTCCTATGGGACTGACGGCCGCTTCCGCCGCCGCTGCCTGTGGAGCTAAGGTCTGTGTGATGGATTTTTATGAGAACAGGCTGAGAAAAGCGCTGGAGATGGGAGCCTGCTTTGCTTATGACAGAAGCCGGATGAGTGCAAAGGAGATCGCAGAGGCAGTCAGGCATGATATGGGAGAGATCGATCTTGCCTGCATGTGTATTGCGCTTGATCGGTCGGAAGAACTGGATGCTTTTTATGTGCCTGTCGAGACGCTTCGGGAAAACGGAAGGATGACCAGCCTGAATGTGGAAGTGAAGCTGGAATACCACAACCACAGGATGAATCCTTTTCATCTGAATCGGAAAAACGTGAAATATAAGCATATGCTGGAACGGGACGGATCCCTTGAGGATTTTCAGAGAGCCTTCCATATGGTAAGCGAAGGTAAGATTCCGATTGAAAAACTGATTACACATAGAATCACATTGGATCAGCTCCCCTGGGCGTTGGATATGTGCCATAATCATCTGGACGAATGTATCAAATTTATTGTATATCCCCGTTTGGGATAGGATGTGGTTTTAAGGCTTAAACCGGTGTATGTGCACGAAACAAGGAAAGGAATTAATAGTATGTCAGGCAATAGACAACCTTTAACACGGGAACAAATGAAACGCGTAATCGAAGGACGCGGGAATGCAGGCAGAATCCCCATTGCTGTTCAAGCCTGGGTAGATCCGAATGTATTCGGGACAAAAGCAGATGAATATCGCGCCGTACTCAATGAAACACCATGCGATATTGAAAAAATCAATTTGAATATCCCTCAGATATTCGACGCTCCGGCCGACGATCCATCGTACCGGTGGCTCAATTTTGACAATCCTTTCCCCGCAGGCACGGCACTGGATGCTGTGAGTGCGCTGGATGACTGGGAGAAACTGGATAGCGTGCTGGCGGATTTCCCAAGTCCTGATTATCCTGGTTTGATTCCGAAAAATGTTCCGCCAAAAGGCGACAGATACCGAGTCGGGCTGTGGTGGTATTGGCTGTTTGAACGTTTGTGGTCCGTACGCGGCATGGAAAACGCTTTGTGTGATTTTTATGAGAATGAAGAGGAAGTGCACAGGCTGTTTCGTGCATTAACGAATTTCTATAAAGGAATGCTCACACGCGCCAAGATGGAATTGGATTTGGATGCCGTATGGACAAGTGACGATATCGGCACACAGACATCCGCTTTTTTCTCACTTGAAATTTTTCAAACCTTCTTTAAACCCTATTACCAGGAGTTAATTGAACATGCACATAGCCTGGGAATGCATTTTTGGCTGCATACGTGCGGCAATGTGCGTAGTTTTATTCCGGATCTTATCGAAATAGGCCTGGATGTACTGCATCCTATTCAAAAACATACGATGGATGAAAAGGAAATTGCGGAGCAATTTGGCAATGACATCTGCATTTGGGCAGGGATCGATGTGCAGAGGGTGGTACCCTTTGGAACTCCACAGGAAGTGAGGGAGGAAGTACGTGCGATGATTAACACCTATTATCGCCCGCAAGGACGGCTGATTCTGGCGGCAGGCAATAATATGACAGTTGATACACCACTTGAAAATTTGCGTGCGTTATTGGAAGAAGCATATACCTATGGCACTAAAATTGTGGAGGGACGACCATGAATTATACAAAAAACTGGGGAAAATCCGTCGAACGGTATAAGGCCTTTTGGCAGGGTGAAATGTTGGACAGATGCTGTGTTTCCGTCACGGCACCTAAACGTACGTTAGAGCCGCTGCCAAGCTTTACATCTCAAGAGACGTTGGAACACTGGACAGATGGCGAATGGGTTTTCAAAACCTGGAAAAATTATTTCGAAAGCACCTATTTTGCAGGAGATGCATTCCCCAATCTTTGGCTGAACCTGGGTCCATCCGGCCATGCGGGATACATCAAGGATGCCCGCTGCAAATTTATGCAGGGAAGCGGACTTAACTGCACTACATGGTATGATAACAGTATCCATGATTGGGACACGGATTTTCCGGTATTTGACCCAAATGGATTTCTATATAAAAAGACATTGGAGCTCGCAAATTATCTTGCTTCAGAAAGCAAAGGCGAAGTGATGGTTTCCATGCCGGATAACGCAGGCAATTTGGATGCGCTTGCCTGTCTTCGCGGCACCGGAGAGCTTTTAATTGATTTTGTTGAAGAAAAAGAAACAGTGTTACGTGCCGGCAAAGTAATGCAAAGCGTTTGGGAACAAGCTGTGACCGATGTATATCAGATTCTGAAAGACAACAACCAGGGGGCATGTTCTGCCGGCTGGCTGCAGGTATGGTCGCCAGGGCTGATGTCCCAAATGCAGTGTGATCTTTCGGTGATGATTTCTGAGAATGATTTTAATACATTTGCGATGCCGGAATTACGAAAGCAATGTGATTTTCTGCAATTCCCGCTCTATCATTTTGACGGACAAGAGCAACGGCGTCATTTGCAGTCTTTGCTTTCTTTGGAAAAGCTGCGTGTGATTCAATGGACATCGGTGGTTGGGCAGCCATCGCCGGTGGAGTATCTTCCCACATTGCAAGCCATGCAAAAGGCAGGAAAAAGTATCTTTCTCATGCTGAAACCATATGAGATCGAACCGATTATGCAAGGATTATCGTCAAAAGGGCTGCATTTCTCTGTAGAGGCCCAGAGTGTTGAAGAAGCGGATGCAATTGTGAAATTAGTAGAGAAGTTAAGCCATGAATAGAACAGGGTAGGGGTTATGGAGAAGAAAAAAAATATATTATTTATCATATCGGATGATCATGCGTCGAATGCAATCAGCCTGTATGGCTCAAGACTGTCCGGAGTGATGCAGACACAAAACATTGACAGGATCGGGAAAGAGGGAACCTGGCTGACCGGATGCTTCTGTACCAATGCGGTATGTACGCCCAGCCGGGCTTCTATCCTTACCGGTCAGTATTCTCATACGAATGGTGTCAGAACCCTGTTTGATTCCCTGCCCCGGGGGAGCGTAACCTTTCCTAAGCTTCTTAAAGAGGCCGGATATCTGACAGCTGTGATTGGTAAATGGCATCTGCACAGCAGACCGGAATTCTTCGATCATTATGATGTTCTGGGATATCCCTGGCAGCAGGGAAAATATTTTGACCCGGAATTCATGGATGAAAATGCGGATTGGGACGCAGTTCTGAGTGAGGATGTGAACTGCAGACAGTATCATGGGGAAACGGTGAAGGGCTATGTGACGGATATCATTACGGACAAATCCATAGAATGGCTGGAAAACCGGGATAAGGAGAAGCCATTCCTGTTGCTCTGCCATCACAAAGCGCCACATGATGAGTTTGAATATCATCCCCGCTATGAGCATCTTCTGGATGATGTGGAGATTCCGCTGCCGGAAAGCATGTTTGAAGATAAAAGCCGCCGCTGCGAGGGATCCAGAGGGTATGGAATTACCATCTCCGAAGCCAATCAGAGAAGAAATATGGTGAAGACGATGACGAGAACCGACTATCCCACAGGTGCTCTTAAGGTGGATGGACTGAATGAGGAGGAAAGGACATATGCCGCTTATCAGAAGTATCTGAAGGATTATCTGCGTACGGTGAAGGGAATAGATGACAATGTGAGCCGCCTTCTTGACCGGCTGGAGAAGGAGGGAATCTATGAGGATACAATTATTGTGTATACTTCAGATCAGGGAATGCTGCTGGGAGAACATGATTACAGTGACAAACGCTGGATTTTTGAGGAATCCATGCAGATGCCCCTTCTGATCCGCGTGCCCGGGGAGGCAGATTGCGGAAGAAGAATTGATACGCTGGTGTCTAATTTGGATTTTGCGCCTACCCTGTTGGATTATGCAGATGCTGCAATTCCGGAGAGCATACAGGGCAGGAGTATTCGAAGGCTTCTATACAGCAAAGAGACACCATCGGACTGGAGGGAAGAAATATATTATCGTTATTGGCTCCATATGACGCATTGCGATACGCCTGCCCATTATGGAATACGGACACGGGACTATAAACTGGTATTCTATTACGGAATGGCGCTGGATGCGCTGGGAGCATTGCCGGAACAGACACCGTCGGGATGGGAACTATATGATCTGCGCAAGGATCCGCTTGAGATGAATAATGTATATAATCATCCGGAATACCGCAACGTGGTGCAGGAGCTGAAGGAAAGGCTGAAACAACTGAAGGAGGAAGCCGGAGATCCTGATGAGAAGTATCCGCAGGTGAAAGAGATATCGGGGTTGTAGAAGGAGAAGAAAGCTGCCTGAATTATCAGACAGCTTATTTACGTTGGAAGTATTCTGCAGCACAAAAATATGTTACAATGGCAATATTGATTACTACATATCAGTGACACGATCACAGCATAAACGGAGGCAGATATGTACAGGGTATTGATTGCAGAAGATGAGGTATTTGTAAGACTGGGGATTAAAATGTCCGTGGAATGGGAAAAAATGGGCATGCAGGTGATTGCCGATGCTGCGAATGGGCAGCAGGCATGGGATATATATGAGAAGGAACATCCGGATATTATATTGACGGATATTAAGATGCCGGTTATGGACGGAATGGCATTAATCCGCAGGATCAGAGAACGGGACAAGGAGACAAGAATTGTGATTCTGAGCTGCCTTGAAGAATTCCAGCTGGTCAGAGAAGCTATTTCTATGGGAGTATCAGACTATATTTTGAAATTGACAATGACACCGGAGGATATGGAGAAGATTCTGCAGAAAGTCAGGACGGAACTGGAGGCCATACGCGGAAGCCGGAAGGAGCAGGGAGAGGTATCTGCGGAAGAGAAGAAACGTGTTCTTTTGGATTTCATTTATTATGACAGCTATGATATGGAAAACGTAAAGCGAAGGTTGGAACGTCTGGCACTGCCTTTTGAGAAGAAGAACCTGCTGATGGCTGTTTTAGAGGTGGACAATTACGGGAAACTGCAGAGTCGGTTTAAGGATGAATACGGGCTTTTGGTTTCTTCTGCCATTTCCAATGTACTTAATGAATTAATTGGGGAATATGGAAACGGATTTTTAGTAGAAGAGAAAGAGACAAGCTATATCATAATAGCGGAACATGGGAAATACACGCAGAAGGCAGAAGCAGAGCGCGCATTTGCACAATTTCTGACGAAGATCCAGAAGACACTCCGTCTTTATTTTCAGACCAGTGTGACAATTGGATGCAGTCAGATGTTTGATGGTTATGAGAGCCTCCGTACGATGTACAGGCAGTGCCGATTCTGCCTGTCAGGGAAATTTTTTCATAGCGGAGGAGAACTTCTGCTGTACTCGACAGAGCGGAAACGGGATCATTTGGCAGCAGTAAAAGAGGCAATGGAGAAGCTTTATGAAGAGAATGGCAGACAGGAACGCATACAGGCTTATGCCGAAACTGGTTTGGAGATGTACCTCAAATCATCGGATCAGGAGTCCATGGCTCGCTTCTTTAAGAACCTTGTGGGCGAAGAGGTCAATCATATGGCGATGGAAAAACAAAAACAATTTGATCTTTCGGGTGAATACGTACAGAGGATGGATCGGGCAGAGAATCTGGATCAGCTGCTGGAAATTTTTCATGATTTGCATTATGAGCTGTATGTGGATCCGGACACAAGGAAGATGAATAAAACAGTTGCTTCCATTATGCAGTATATCAGTACACATTATGTGGAGAATATGCCTTTGGAACAGATAGCGGAGGAAGTGGAGCTGAGTCCCAATTATATCTGCAGTCTTTTCAAAAAAGAAACAGGGATTAATCTGTATCAGTACATCATGGAATTTCGTATCAACAGGGCGAAGGAGCTTTTGCTTTCAACCAATTTGAAATCTTATGAAATTGCGGCAAAGACGGGATTCGCGGATGAGAGTTATTTCTCCAGAAGTTTTAAGAAGGTGACTGGTCAGTCTCCGGTAGAGTTTCGGCGTTCTGTATTTCATAAAGAAGAATAAAATTCCGGTTCGGAGGGGAGGTTAAAAATGCAGGATAACTTTGGAAGAAGGCTGAAAACACAGCTTATCATGGTTTTTGTTTCGATCATAACGGTTATGATGGTGTTAGTGAGCTGGTTTACTTATAAAAAGGTGGAAGCGGTTGTGGAAAAGCAGTCCGCAGATATCACCCAGCAATATTTTCAGCAGAACGAACATAATATCACAACCTTTATGGAGGAGGTAAGTACGTTCTCTAAGCTGCTGACGCAGTCGGCAAGTGTCCAGCAGTATATCCGAAGCGGATGGAAGAATGAATTCAATGCGGTGAAAAGTGCTAATGAAGTATTCAGTGAAACTGCAATGTTAATGGAAACCTATAGCTATGTGGATTCCATTTATTTTTATGGAGATAACGGAGTGGTGCTGGGAATCAACGGGAGGGAAAATATCGTAATCCGGGACAGAAGCAGAAAACAAATGTTTTATGAAAGCGTAATGTATGAGAATGCGCTGAGAAGTCCCTGGACAACATTGTGGTATGGGAATTATGATTCTTTTGACTTTGAAGGTTCCGAGAGCATGCGGGCAGAGGAGGCGGATGCTTATATTACAGCGGTGGCAAGCATTCACTTTCAGGGGCGGCATGCGGGATGTGTAGTGGTAAACGTGAAAGAGCCTAAGCTTGCGGATATGATCAGTTATTCCGACGAAAGCCGGAAGCGGGAAAGCTATATTATTGACGAGAATGGTATCATTCTTGTACATGGCGATTTTGAAAAATTGGGAGAAAAAGTGGAATTTCCGATGGAACAGACTGTGGGAGCAGACGGCTATTTCATGCGTGATGATGTACAGGTCAATTTCCGCCGGCTGCAGGGAGGACAGAGTGTTGCCTGGACGCTGATATCGGAGGTGCCTGTTTCCGTTCTTCACGCAGATATTTATTCTCTTCGTCAGCTGTTTGTAGGAGCCGTGGCTGCGGCACTGGCAGTGGGAACAGGACTGGCCGTTTATTTTTTGTATCGTCTGACAAGACCACTGGATGAGCTGAGAGAAGCGATGTCTCAGATGGAGCAGGGAAAACTGGGCGGTCAGCTGAAGGAGGACAGTAAAAATGAACTGGGAATGCTGGGCAGACAGTTTAATCAAATGTCGCAGAGTATTGTAGAACTGGTCAACAGAGTTCAAATGGCAGAGGATGAGAAGCGTATGTTGGAAAAGGAAGCGCTTCAGGCGCAGATTAATCCTCATTTTCTGTTCAATACACTGAGTAATATCAAATATATGGCGATGATTATGAAATCAAATACGATTGCGGACAGTATTACGGCGTTAGGGAATTTTCTTGCGCCCATATACAAGAGCAGGGATGACACCTGGACGATGAAGGAGGAAATCGCTTATGTAGAGAATTATGTGAAAATAATGAATTATCGATTCGGAGGGCAGATCAGAACCGGGTATGAAATACCGGATGAAATCAGCAGCCTGTATATTCTCAAATTTATTCTGCAGCCCCTGGTGGAAAATGCAATACAGCATGGCTTCGGAAACCGGGAAGGTGCGGGCACAATTACGGTTCGGGCCAGAATAGAGAGTAAACTTCTGGCTGTTTCGGTGGAGGATGACGGTTGCGGTCTTTCAGAGGAGGAGCTTACAGACTTGAGGATCAGGATGGATGAATATGGGTGTAAGGCGGGACAGAGTCAGGGTAATATCGGGCTTGGAAACGTGCATCGCAGGCTGAAGATATATTATGGAACGGACTATGGAGTAACCGTAACGAGCGCGGAAGGCGTTGGTACGACAGTTTGTGTGCGGGTTCCGATTATCCGGGGATCGTAAGAAAATACAAAACATCGTAATGAAGTTAAAGAAAATATACCTTTTTTATTAACCCATTATAACAGCAGTAATAAAACGGGAATATTTTTCATGGAGAGGAAGCCTCTTTTTCTGTAGAATGATCTCATAAATCAGATACGGAAGAAGGAGGCTTTTTTATGAGTAACGGGGTCATGAAACCGGGTAAAGTGAAAAAAAGGAAAAGGAATAAAGAAAGTATACAGCTTTTTTTGATCGCATTGCCTTTTGTCCTGTTTATATTCGCATTTTCCTATGTACCGTTGTTTGGCTGGGCATATGCATTTACGGATTACAGAGCCGGTAAAGGACTGATGGATATAGAGTTTGTCGGGCTGCAGCACTTCATTGCAATCTGGAATAACCGGAGAGAACTGTTCCGGGTTCTGAGAAATACCTTTGCACTAAGCCTGCTTGGACTGCTGTTTTCCCCTCTTCCTGTTGTGTTTGCAATCCTGATTAATGAAATCAAATCATCCAAATTCAGAAAACTGGTACAGACCTTTACTACTCTGCCGAACTTCATAAGCTGGATCGTAGTTTTTACTCTGACATTCGCAATGTTTTCAGCAGACGGCATGGTGAACGGGGTACTTCGCAAGTTTGGTGCCGAATCCATCATGAATCCTTTAGGCAATAATGATATTGCATGGGGATTCCAGTGGGCTCTGGCGACATGGAAATCGTTGGGATGGAACGCGATTATATATATTGCGGCAATCACCGGCATCGATTCGGAACTATATGATGCGGTGCATGTGGACGGCGCAAACCGCTGGCAGACAATTTGGCATGTGACGGTGCCCGGATTGTATTCCACCTTTTTCGTCCTGCTGCTTCTGCAAATCAGCAATATCTTAAGCAACGGCTTCGATCAGTATTTTGTATTTTATAACCCGCTGACGGCCGACAAGCTGGAGGTTCTGGACTACTATGTATATAAGATAGGCGTTTTGACAAATAATTATCCGCAGTCCATTGCATTGGGCATGTTTAAGACGATCATCAGCGTAACACTTCTGTTCGGCGCCAATAAGCTTTCACAGAAGATGCGCGGCGAATCCATTGTTTAGGGAAGGGAGGGCAAAGAAGATGAAAGAACCGGTTGATAAAGGCATGAAAAAGAAGAAGAGCACCGGAGATGTCATAGCAGATTTCCTGATTTATCTGGTCTGCCTGATTTTTATCATTTTATGTATTTATCCATTTTATTATATCATGATCTACTCCATCAGCGATCCTAATCAGGCAGCTGCCGGGCTGGTGCTTCTGCCAAAAGGCTTCAGTCTGGAAACCTTCCGCGGGATATTCAGACTCAATGATATTCCGTCTGCATTTATGGTTTCTGTTCTGAGAAGCATTATCGGTACGGTATTTACTATTGCGGGTTCGTCCTTTTTTGCATACCTGGTGACCAATCAGAACATGTTTGGCAGAAAATTTGTATATCGCTTTGTGATATTGACGATGTATATTAATGCAGGACTTATTCCGTGGTATATGACAATGAAGCTGTACAGACTGCAGAATAATTTCCTTTTGTATGTGGTTCCGGGTATTGTAACTGCTTATTATGTTATCCTGATCAAAACATATATGGAACAGCTCCCGAAGGAACTGGAAGAATCAGCCAAAATTGACGGGGCAGGTATCTTTACAATATTTGCTAAGATTATTTTCCCACTGTCCAAACCAATTATAGCGACTATTGCGGTATATGCAATTGTCGGCCACTGGAATTCATGGACAGATAACTATTTCCTTGTGACAGATGCCAGGCTGCAGACCTTACAGATGGTTCTGTACAACTACCTGAATCAGGCAAACCGTTTCCAGAATATGTCGAGTTCCGCTTTGGATTCTTCGGCAGCGGTTTCCATGATTACTCCTACATCCATCAAAATGTGCATTACTGTAATCGTCGTGATCCCGATTATGTGCGTATATCCGTTCTTACAGAGATATTTCGTGAAGGGTATTATGATGGGCGCAGTGAAAGGTTGATTGAAAAGTGATATTGAAAGAAAAGGAGAGAGCTATGAAAAAGAACACGTTGAAAAAGGTATTGGCAATGACGCTGGCAGGAATGATGGCACTATCTGTTGCAGCATGCGGTCAGCCCTCAGACACAGCGGCTCCGGAAGCTGCATCAGATTCTGCGGAGGTAAAGAAGGATGAAGTCATAACACTGACGATCTGGAATACCGAGGTAACGACACCTGGGATTCAGGACAATGATGTGGCAAGGGTTATAGAAGAAAAACTGGGTATCAAAATGGATATTGTGCAGGGTGATTCCCAGAAATTCAGCGTTTTAGTAGCGGGCGGAGACCTTCCGGACATTATTTATACCAATCCCGCGCAGCAGGGCGTAGAAGCCAATGCGCTGATAACCAGCGGCCAGCTGATAGCCATGGATGATCTGATCGACCAGTATGGAGAGAATATCAAGAAAAATTTTCCTTCCAGACTTGATTATTCTAAGAAATATGTAAGCAATGGAGAAGATAAGACATATTTTCTTCCGGTTCTGTGTTACACCGTAGATGAAGAAAATCCGGATATCAGCTATACGATTGAAAATGTGGGACTGATGACACGTTGGGATGTATATGCAGCAATCGGATATCCTGAGATTCAGACGACGGATGACTATCTGAATGTACTGAAGCAGATGCAGGATTATGCCAGAGAGAATGATCTGGCGGGGGGAAAAGAAATATATGCGATCAGCGGCTGGAATGATTGGGGACTATGGCCGTGGTGGCTGGCAAATGTCAGAGAGATGGGCTGGCAGGACCTGAGTAATGGCGCTATCATCAATAAGGCAACAGAGGAAGTGGATTTGAATTACCATACCGACGCTTTCTGGGAATCCCTTAAGTTCTATAATAAGGCATATAATCTTGGAATTTTGGATCCGGAAGCCTTTACCATGAAGAACGATCAGTTCTGGGACAAGTGCAATAACGGACAGGTCCTTATGGCATATGCAAGCTGGCAGACCGACAATATGAACAAGACCATGGCGTCAAATGGCCATCCAGAATGGGGATTTGAGAAGATTCCTTTCAGTGGATATCCATATATTTCCGGAATTGTATCCGGCGATGCTCCTCTGGGAAATGCCTCTGATTATGCAACAGCTATTACAACGAACTGTGAATATCCTGAGAAAGCAATGCAGCTGATTGATTTCTGCAACTCGGAAGAGGGTGCGCGCCTTTTGTGGAGCGGCGTTGAAGGAACCCATTGGGAAATGAAGGATGGAAAGGCACAGCCTACCGAAAGCTATCAGAAATTAATTAAAGAAGATGCTTCTTATACAACCAGCACGGGAATTACATTATATAATAAGCTCTGCGGATTTAAGGAGACACAGATTCTGTCTGACGGATCACCGGCAAATGTGCTTAAGTCCAATGAACAGAAAGCACAGAATATCCTGGATATTGATAAGGAGTATTGTGAATATTACAGTGAGCAGCGCGGTGAAGAATTCCTGTATCCCGGAATGGTACTGAATGACATGTGGCAGAAGGAAGAGGTGGATACCTTTACCAACTATATCCTGTACACATCGCTGGTGCAGGCACCGAGTGATGAGACACTGAATATTCTGGCACAATGCGATCAATATATGAATGTGCAGGGTGTTAAAGCAATTATGGTGAAGGATGAAGCGGAATTTGATGCCGCAAGAGAAGAAGCGATGACAGAACTTAACGCTATGGGCTTTGAAAAAGCGAGAGAAGAGATCCTTTCCCTGTATGAGGCAGCGAAAACGGATGCGTCATCCTTTGAAATAAAATAATGCCGGGAAATAGGAGATCTTCCAGATAAAAGAAGGATATTAATATTGTTAATGCGAGGCAAGCCAAGACCGATCCATGAAGCATGAAAATGTTCATGAGGTGATGGCTTGCCTTTTGAATGGAGGAACCACCTTTTTCTATATGATAAATTATGGTATCATAAACACAATATACACTTTTGCATATCGTTAAATTCCGTGTATGTGCGGGGCTGCAGAGGTGGGGAACTGTAGAAAAGCATAAGGAGGGGATAGGGAGTGTATTTGTTTAATGAGGATATCGGCAGTTGGGATGATTGGGGAAGGGTTTTTCAGTCGATTGCTGTTTTTGAACCTTTGGTTGGGGCTATTATGAAGGAGGAGAAGCTGGCTTTTGATAGAATTTATAATCTTACACCAGGGACAAATGCGGTTTTCAGGGTGGGGGAGTATGTGTTAAAAATTTTTGCGCCTGAAGAATGTGGGAGAGGGCAGAACAGGGATTTTGAGACGGAAGTATTTGCTTTAAAATTTGCATTTGAGCATGGGGTCACGGCTCCGAGACTGGTGGGAAGCGGGGCGTATAAGGATAAGTATGTGTTCCATTATATTGTTTTGGATTATGTAGAGGGAAGAGAGTTTAATGATGAGGTAAAAAGTATGTCCGATGGGCAGAAAGTGGAAGCCGGGAGGGAACTGCGCAGGCTTGCGGACGGTATGAATGTACCTTGCGATGATTTTAATGGTATAGATTTTTTGGATGAGAATTACGTAAAGAGCCGGTTTGAAAGGTTTGGGGAGAGGTTCAGGGAAGCGCGTTTGGAGTATATTCGGACGTTTGAATACGGTGAGAAGGTTTTTGTTCATGGTGATTTATTTGGGGAAAATTGTATTCTGGGTCGTGATGGCAGGTTTTATATCATTGATTTTGCAGATGCGGTGCGGGCTCCGGTTTGTTATGAGTATGCCCTCGTGGCTATTGATTTTTTCAGATTCGATAAATATCTGTTAAAGGGGTTTTTCGGGGATCTGGATTCTGATAAACTGGCTGAAATTTGTTTGAGCGGGATTTTGATTCATAATTTTGGTGCGGAGGTCATTGAAATGGATATCGGGAAATCATATGAGTTTGAAACGATAGGCGATTTGCGTAAAAGGATAAAAGAACTTATAGATAATTGTAATTAGCCGGCGGATATACCGGCGCTGCTGTTATGGCAGATTATATTTGGTCGGAATCAGCGCCGGAAATTTGAGAAATCAGCTTGCGGAGCATTGAGCGTATTTTTTGGGAGAAATCCCTACAGCCTTGGTGAAGGCTTTAAGGAAGTTGCTGTAGTCGTTGAAGCCGCATAATTCGCAGGTTTCGGTTACGGAATAGCCAGTGCTCAGGAGAGACTTGGCTACAGTGATGCGTTTGGCAGTGATGTATTTGTTTATGGTGGTGCCTGTGGCGGCTTTGAAAATGCGGCACAGGTATGAACTGCTCAGATAAAAATGGCCGGACAGGTCGTCGATGCTCAGCTGGGAATCGATATTCTGGTTGATAAAGGTGAGGATGTCATCAACCTGGGTATGGTAGGCGGCGCTGTCTGATATGAGGAGGTCGGCAGAGCTTTTGTTGTAAAAGATGCGGTTCAGGAAAACCATGAGTTCGGTGAAAACAGCCTTTTCCTCCAAATCGGCCCCGAAGCCGGTAAAACCGGTGAGCTTATGGACGAAATAGCGGAAACGGTTTTGATCTTCTTCAGTCAGATGGAGTTTATGAGAGATATCGCTGCCTCTGTGGTGGAAACAGTTATTCAGGTCTGTGACATCGGAAGAGAGGCTTTTTAAAAAGTCGGGATAGATGGACAGGACGATCCGTTCATGCACAGCCTGATCGATTTGGGACAGGTAGTGGCTCTCGTATTGATTGATAAAGAAAATATCCCCGGGCTGGATGTCATAAAAACGGTTGTCTATGAGAAATTGTTTGCCGCCGGAGATGGAATAGTAAATTTCATAACAGTCATGGATATGCATATCCATGGGTTTCTCGTCATTGTATAAATGAGCTACCGCAAAACTTTTATTTTCTATACAGGATTGAATTGCTGATTTGCAGGAACTGTATTCTTTCATAATTCCCTTACTTTTTCCTTTCTTCTGATTAGTAAAAGATCCCTCTGTTTTGCGGACTTTTTACAGAGAATATGGTAATTATGCGGCCTGTGGAGACAGCATAATCCCCCTTTTTGTACAGTATACGACATAAGTTCAGAATAAGCAAGATTTTAGAGAAAATAACACAAGAACCGGAATATAAAGAATGCTATGATTATTGCAGTAACGTAGTATTCCCGGAATGGCCAGGAAGAGGTTCCGGGAATAAAAGAGACAGCAACGGGTTATAAAGGTCAGGAGGTATGGAAGGAATGGAATTAAGAACGGCATCATCGCCAAAGGATGTGAAGCATTATACGACGGAAAGACTGCGTGAGGAATTTCTGATTCAGGGGCTTTTTGCAGCAGATGAAATCAAACTTGTGTACAGTCATATCGACCGTATTATTACAGGAACGGCAACCCCGGTTGGAAAGAAGCTGGAGCTTACGGCAGGGGATGAGCTTCGTGCGGAGTATTTCCTTCAGAGAAGAGAACTGGGAGTTATCAACATCGGCGGCGCAGGTAAAATCACAATTGACGGAAAAGTGTATGAGGTGGCGCCCAGAGAAGGAATGTATGTCGGAATGGGAGCCAGGGATATCAGCTTTGAAAGCGTGGATGGTACAAATCCTGCTAAGTTTTATCTGAACAGCGCTCCTGCACATACCACATATCCCACGGTACTGATCAAGAGAGAAGGGACGCCGGAGGATGGAGTAGTTATTATTAAGGATGAAAATAAGGTGGAGCTGGGAAGCCTGGAGGAATCCAATCACAGGGTTATCTGTAAATATATTCTCCCCGGACAGGTGGAAAGCTGTCAGCTGGTTATGGGAATGACTTCCCTGAAGCCGGGCAGTGTATGGAATACGATGCCCTGCCATACTCACGACAGAAGAATGGAGGTTTATCTGTATTTTGATCTCCCTGAGGACGCTTTCGTCATGCATTATATGGGAGAACCTACAGAGACGAGACATATTGTTGTAAGAAATGAAGAAGCGGTGATTTCACCCAGCTGGTCCATTCATTCAGGAAGCGGTTCCAGGGCATATACCTTTATCTGGGGCATGGTTGGTGAAAACCAGGATTTTGACGACATGGACGGCGTTAAAATGACGGATCTGATGTAAGGAAACTGATGTGGTATATAAGGAGGAATAGAAAATGGGAATTTTAAATGATTTTTCACTGGAAGGCAAAGTGGCACTGGTAACGGGGGCATCCTATGGCATCGGCTTCGCTATTGCGACGGCTTACGCACAGGCAGGAGCTACCATCGTTTTCAACGACATTAAGCAGGAACTGGTGGATAAGGGAATTGCTTCCTATAAGGAAGAAGGGATTGAGGCCCACGGCTATGTGTGCGACGTTACCGACGAAGCGGCGGTATGCGACATGGTTAAGAAGATTGAGGAAGAGGTTGGCGTTATTGATATCCTGGTAAACAATGCCGGTATTATCAAGCGTATTCCGATGCTGGAAATGAGCGCGGATCAGTTCCGTCAGGTAATTGATGTGGATTTGAATGCACCCTTTATCGTTTCCAAAGCTGTTATTCCCGGAATGATCAAGAAGGGACACGGCAAGATAATCAATATCTGTTCTATGATGAGTGAGCTGGGACGTGAAACGGTTTCCGCTTATGCAGCAGCCAAGGGCGGTCTGAAAATGCTTACCAGAAATATCGCATCCGAGTATGGGGAATTCAATATTCAGTGCAACGGTATCGGACCCGGCTATATTGCTACTCCTCAGACAGCTCCTCTGCGTGAGCTTCAGGCTGACGGAAGCAGACATCCCTTTGACCAGTTTATTATTGCAAAGACTCCTGCGGCCCGTTGGGGAGATACGGAAGATCTGAAGGGGCCCGCTGTTTTCCTGGCATCCGATGCTTCCAATTTTGTAAACGGACATGTGCTTTATGTGGATGGCGGTATTCTGGCTTATATCGGAAAGCAGCCGCAGTAATCTTCGGAAAAATCGGATTTGAAAGAATCCAATTTTAAAGAATCAGAAATGCCGGGATTCCAGCAATAGAAAGGGTAGTTTGAAGGGCCTTCCTGCGCTCGCAGCGGGGAAGGCCCCTGTTGCTATAGTGGAAATTTCAGAACAGACGGGAGGAAAGAAAGGTGCTGACTTTAAAAGTAATAGATAAGGACAATCAGGTAAAAGCCATGAGCAGCGGAGAGGCGGAAACGAATCTGGCAGTATCCTGCGCCTATCTGGAGGGGGATAAAATCCTTGTGGAAACTACGGAAAGCCCCTGTTGGCTGTGGCTTCAGCTGGATGATGCCCTGGGAAAATCGCTGGTGTACCTTACCGGTAATTATGAATATACCATTCCCTTCGGTGAAAAAAGAGTCTGTTATTCTCCTAAGGTATTTTCCGGGGAAAGGCATCTGCTGTCGGCTAAAAAGGCAAAGGATTTTGAAATTCACGCATACCGTAACTTGGCGGTGAATGTAAACGATCAGCATGGAAATAAGGTGTGTTATCCGAGGGCATCCGCTAATGTGGAAACCAGGGGAGAATCTGTTTTTGCGGCAATGAATGCCATTGACGGTGTGACGGAAAACCGTTCCCACGGGGAGTGGCCCTATGCTTCCTGGGGAATAAACAGGCAGGATGATGCCAAAATCCGGCTGGATTTCGGCCGCCCGGTGGAGGTGGACACCATCGTGCTGTATACACGGGCTGATTTCCCTCACGATAACTGGTGGGTGGACGGCAGGATAACTTTTTCCGATGGCAGCCAGATGCAGCTTCCCATGGAAAAATCGGTCCTTCCTCATACGTTTACCTTTGATAAGAAAACAATTACCTGGCTGGAAATGGGAGATTTGATAAAGGCAGATGACCCGTCCCCGTTCCCGGCGCTTACCCAGATCGAGGTATACGGAAAAGAGCAGGGAGTGGAGGAACGCTGAGTTGTACGCGTGCTGAAGCCCGCAGATAGGAGTAAATCAATGAAGCAGATTAGTACAAGAGAAATAGAGAGTTATCTGCAGAAATATATTGCCTGTATGCAGGCCCATGGGGAAGAGTTGATGGATAAACCCATGCCTGCAGCGGAGGAAGAGCTGTTTGCCCTGTATGAGACAACAGGGAATCGGCTGAAATATGAGTCGGTTTATTTTGCAAGACGTAAGATGCTGGCGGTCTACGGGTGCCTTTCACTTCTGGAGGGAAAGCCTGAATATCTGAAGAAACTGGAAGAAGTCCTGGATGGTATCTGTGAGGAAGAATGCTGGGCGCTTCCTGCCCATATCAACCGGAAAGAGGATCCGCAGTGGCGTATTTGTGTGGATTTATTTGCTTCGGAAACGGCCCACGCGCTGTCTGAAATCATAAGCGGGCTTAAGGGCCGCCTGCCTTCGGCGCTTTGTGAGAAGGTGAGGGAAAATGTATTCCGGAGAGTTTTAACCCCGTTTATGAATGCAGCGGCACCTTATGCAAAGTGGGAAGGCGGAGACAATAACTGGAATGCGGTATGCTGTGGAAGCATCGGCTGTGCGGCGATCTATCTGATGCAGGACGAGCCGGAGCTCCTGAAACCTCTTCTGGATCGTATTGTCTGTTCACTGGATTCTTATATCGCCGGATTTTCCGAGGATGGAGCCTGCATGGAAGGGCTGGGGTATTTCACATATGGTATGACCTATTATACCGGCTTTGCCGATATGCTGTACCGCTATACGGACGGAGCGATCGATCTGATGGAAGATGAAAAATGCAGGCGGATAGCCATGTTCCAGCAGAAATGCTATTTCCCTTCCGGCAGGACGCTCAGTTTTTCGGACGGGGACAGCAGGGATACCTATAAGATGGGATTGACATGCTTTCTGGCCATGCGGTATGCTGGAGTGGAAATACCTCCCATATCCTGTGCCGGCGGTTTTGATGAGGACAGCTGCTATCGGTTTATGGCTAATTACAGGGATGTGGTTTGGACCCGGAAATATCTGGAACGGGCGGAAAAAGGATTGCTTCCCGTTGAGGAAGACGATGAGGCAGCGGACTGTCTTGTGCTGCCCGGAGCCCAGTGGAGTATCTGCAGGGGGCTATCCGGCGGAGGCATGGCGGCAAAGGGCGGAAATAACGGGGAATCCCATAATCACAATGATGTGGGAAGCTTCCTGTATCTGGCGGGGGATGAAATGCTCTTAACGGATTTGGGAGCCGGGGAATATACCCGGGACTATTTCAGTGAAAAGAGATATGAAATCCTGTGCAACCATTCCTTTGGACACTCAGTTCCTGTTATTGATGGGAAAGGGCAGAAGGAAGGAACGGAATATGCATGCAGTCATTTTGAAGCGGACGGCAGCGGCAGAACCGTTATTTCCTTTGGGCAGGCTTATGGAACAGAACGTGTGAAGTCGCTGACGAGAAACCTGTGCTATGATCCGGCGAAGGAAAGCCTTCAGGCGGAAGATGTGCTGGAAGACAGGGAAGCGGGGGAAAATCCTGTTTCCATGAAGGAAAATCTGGTGACACAATATAAGCCTGCAATCGTGGGAAATGCCATACATATAGCGGGAAGAAAATATGGCTGCCGGATAACCGTGGAGGATTTGGAAGGAAGCATTGGCTTTGAGACGAAAAAGCATTCCAACCACAGGGGGGCGGAGGAAGAGGTATATTGTATAACCTGGGAGGTGCCGGCGGACAAAGAAAAGCCGGGGACAAGAAAATGCCGGTTCCGGGTGGAAATGGAGGAAATATGATTAAGGGATTCAAAATGAAGCTGTTTGAAGGGCAGGAAGCGGAATATGAAAGGCGCCATAATCTGCTCTGGCCGGAAATGAAGGATATGATCCATGAGCATGGCGGGAAAAATTACACCATCTTTCTGGACAGAGAGACCCTGACGCTTTTTGGCTGCATTGAGATCGAGGACGAGGAGCTTTGGGCGAAAGGTGCGGATACGGCAATCAACCGGAAATGGTGGGACTATATGGCTGACATCATGGAAACCAATCCGGATAACAGCCCGGTAAGCATTGATTTGCAGACTGTTTTCCATCTGGACTGAGGAAGATCGGGGAAAGAAGGAAATGGAAAATCTGATATTCAGTCTGAATGCCACCATTCCTATTTTCCTGATGATGCTGGCAGGGCTGCTTTTTCGGAAGATGGGATTGTTTAATGACAATTTCGTGGAAAAGATGAATCAATTTGTATTCAAAGCCGCCCTGCCGGTGCTGCTGTTTCAGGATCTGTCCCAGGAGGACTTTGCGACCGCATGGGACGGCAGTTTTGTGGGTTTTTGTTTTCTGGCCACTACGGGATGCATCCTGCTGTCCGTGGCTTTATCCTTTTTTATGAAAAAAAGAGAGCTGCAGGGAGAATTCGTCCAGGCGTCTTACCGGAGCAGCGCCGCGATTCTGGGAATCGCCTTTATCCAGAATATATACGGAAATTCAGGAATGGCCCCGCTGATGATAATAGGCACCGTGCCGCTTTATAATGTGATGGCGGTGGTAGTATTATCCCTGATGAAGCCGGAAAGAGAAAAACTGAGCCGGGAAACGCTGCAGAAAACCGGGAAAGGGATTGTAACGAACCCTATTATTCTGGGAATTGCGGCGGGGCTTCTGTGGGCTCTGCTTAAGCTGCCCCAGCCCGTGATAATGGAAAAGACGGTCAAAAATATTGCCGTTCTTGCCACACCTTTGGGACTGATGGCCATGGGAGCGTCTTTTGAATGGAAAAAGGCCTTTGCCATGGTTAAGCCTGCCTTAGCCTGCAGCGCCCTGAAGCTGGTGGGCTTTGCCGCCGTACTTCTGCCTGCAGCTGTCGGCCTGGGCTTTCGGAATGAGGCGCTGGTGGCTATTCTGGTAATGGCGGGTTCCGCCACTACGGTGAGCTGCTTCGTGATGGCAAGAAATATGGGGCATGAAGGGGTTCTGACCTCCAGCGTTGTTATGATGACCACATTCTTAAGCGCATTTACTCTGACAGGGTGGCTGTTTATACTGAAAACGCTGGCATTGATATAACCATAAGGAGTCCACGCTGCTCGGGCCATTCTTATATACAGGAAAACGCCTGCATTTCATGCTGCCGGGAGGTTTCAATACCCCGGCAGGGGATGCAGGCGTTTTCCTGTATGTTAAGGTATGGGATGAATATCGATCATCTTGTGGTAATAGTCAAACTGGGTGCCGTACAGGCCGATGCCGTTAATTTCGCATTCGCCTACCTGGTTATCATAAGGATCCGCCCGAAGTCCCTGTTTGACAGGGCTGAGAGGCGCCTGGAATTCGGTGTTTGCCACCATCCGGAAGGGATCCAGGTTGCAGAAATAAAATCGGCGGCGTTCTTCATCCCCGGCGCGGAAAGCGCTGCCTCCGAAGGAGAGGTCGGCATGAAGCCAGCCGAAGGGGGCTATATAGAACTGCGCCCAGTCATGAGGGCCGATGGAATCCGGTGTGGCCGAGAGGCCGGACTGCCAGCGTGCAGGAATGCCTGCGATACGGCAGAGGGTAATGAAAAGCAGGGCCTGTACACCGCAGTCCCCCTTCCGGTTAACGGCACAATATTCAGGAATACACTGCAGCATAAAGTATTCCTTCATATAGGAATATTTTATGGCAGTGGTTATGTAATCGTAGATCCTTCTGGCTTTTTCCAGAGGATTAGTTTCCTCTCCGATAATATCCGCAGCGAGTGAACGCAGGAAAGGAGTGAATTGAATATGGGGGAGAAGCTCCTGTATTTCAAAATCCGGCTGTTCGGAAGATACGAGAGCGGGATCCGGCTGCTGATAACGGATCGTGCTGTCATATTCATATTCTACCCAGAACCCTTCATTTTCCATCAGTTTTTCCCGGAAGGAAACAGTCCTGGCAGGCGCATGGACAGGCTCCAGGGAAGAAGGAATATGGCTGGTGCGCAGGATACGCACATTGGAAGAAGGATATTCCTCCTTGGGAACCGGCAGATGGACGACCATTTCCCTGCCGGGCCGGAAGTAACCTTCTTTGACTTCAAGTCCCGCCTGTATGTGGATGTGATACTGCAGGCTCCCCTTTTCCTTGAGCTGGCGAATGGTTTCACGCCGGAATTCGGCTGTCCGGGCGGACTCCGCAGCAAGGGCCGGATTGGAACGGGCCGCAATATCCGGGTGTGTGGCGGTCAGTGTTTCGAAGAAACGGCGGAAATATCTTTTTTCTCCATTAACAAAAATAAAATCTATCCTGCCAGCCATTTCCAGCGTCCGGAATTCTTCCTCCGTAAAAGAGGGGATGGTATCCCGGATAAGGGCCAGCGCCTGGGGATAAGAATAGGGAAAATCCTCCGGAAGGTGGATAAGTCTGATTTTTTCCAGTTCAAGCCTGCCCTGAAGCGCTTCCGGGCAGCCGGAGGCAAGGCGGCTGTCGATGAGGGAAATGGCCTGGTCAAAAAAACCGCTTTGGATGCAGCTTTGAATATCTTCCGGAAGCGGCGTGGAAAGATATTTTATTTTATCGTTTAAGGTCATAACATGTCCTTTCTTTTGGCGTGCGGCAATATGCCGCAGGAGCAAAATAGTATTAACAGCCCCATTTTATCATAGTTTTAAGGAAAGAGACAGTGTAAAAGGTGCTGCAGCCAGTTTTTCATGGTCTGACAGCACCTTTTTCGCTGCCATAATTTATGCGTTTTCCTCGGGATTATCCGGATTGGGAACAACCGGCGTACTTGTCGGAGGATTGCAGCAGGGATCACAGGGGACGTCACAGGCATCCTTAAGGGTCTCTTCGTATTTGGGCGGCCCAAGCTCCAGGGGCTTGATTGCAAGATCGAGCAGGTCTCCGCAGACAAAGTCAAGGCAGATGGTATCATCGGTAGGACGGGTACAGGCTTTGGGAACAATAGCCTTTCCGTGGTGCGGGATTTTATACTGTGAGAAATAAACGGATTTGAGAATAACACTCAATCCTATGGTTACTGTGCTGTCTTGTGGATCAAAATTCAGGACTTTGGGTATTGCCAGCAGGTTCAGGCCCTGTGACAGGGCGGTATTATCTTCACCAAAGCCGATAACATTAATAATGGCCGGAAGGCCGGTGGCATCTGAATGGGCTACCCCATAGGGGGCAAAAATTTCCAGTTCCACAGAGGAGGGATTGGTGTCTTCATCCATATAATCGTAATCTGCAGAGGTATCATCAGCAGGAAGGTAATTGGCGGTAACTGTCTGTGTTCCCAGCACCCTTCTTGCACAGTCGTATAAGGTCACATAAAAAGTAACCGACAGATTTGTCAGAGTTATGAGATAGCAGTTTGGACGGCCATTGATGGGGACTGCGGTAACAGCCGTATCACCTGTGGTATCAAAAGTAATATCCATAACCTGTACGGAAATGCTGTCTACATTGGTTACAGGCAGCTCCAGAGGAATGTTCCGGCAGAGATTGATGCCAAGCTCATCATATACTACTGGGGTAAGGACTGTAAGACAATCGGGATCACCGCAGATGGGATCCGTGCAGACGTCCAGACATTTGCCTTTTTTGTCAATGCCGCAGCTCACATATCTCTTTGAGCAGCATTTACAGCTTTTGGATTTGCAGTTAGGCATATAGAATGCTCCTTATAAAAATACTTACTATATCCTATGCACTCTGCTTCTTTTTGTTCGGGAATGGAAATATATTTATGATAGGGTATCAGGAGATTGGAAACCTGAGAGTAGCAGTTCCGACAGATCCGGACTGTTATACCTGAGCAGAGGAAAAGGAGGACGATGCATGGCTTACCAGATTTTGGAGATGGCGGACGGACAAAGAATGGCGTTATATGCACAGGGAAATTCCGTATTATATTGTTTTATGCCTTTTGCAAGGGGCATGATACCTACGGAGGTGAGGAGGGATTATCTGGCTCATTTTGAGGCAGGTGTCTTCCGTGATACGGTATGCTATGTATATGAGGATTTGGAGCATAATGTTATTTTGGATACGCTGGGTGCCGGGCCTGCAAAAATTATTCTTACGGCAGGACCGTTGGGATACGGCTTCTGCAACCTGCGGCTGGCAGTCAGGGAAGGGGAGCTTTATCTGTTCTACCAGGCCTATTCAGGAAGAGACAAGGGCTATGGTCTGTACGTGTGTATGCCCTATCAGGAAAACCGGCGCGGGGTTATTTTTGAAAAAGAAAGCGCCGGGGATGAAGGGATAAAGGCGGAAGACGGCGGTAATGGGGAAAATGTCAAGACCACGTCTGCGGGGAAAGCGGTTTTTGTGCCTGTGGATTACCGGATTGTACAGACGGATACCGGTGCCGTACTTACCTGTGTGGACAGAAACAGCGGAGAGGTCAGGGTATTTGAATGGAAAGCGGAGCTTGTCTTTGAAGAACGCAGGCAGATGGGAGAAGAAGAGCATGGGCGCAGACTGAGCAGCCTTCAGGCGGCCTGGCAGGAAGAGCGTGAAGGCTGGGAGCTGCAGAAGGAAGAAATACAGGCGGAAGCCCTGGCCAAACTGGGAGAGCTCCAGCAGGAAAGAGAAGAACGTCTCATCCAGTGCAGGAAAGAATACGAAGGAAAGGTAAGCCGGCTGCGGGGCGAGTACGAAGAAAAGCTCTCCAAATGCAAAGAAGGTTATGAGAAACAGCTTCTCCAGGCAAAGCGCCAGTATGACGAACTGGCGCAGACTGCCATCCGTCTCCAGCAAATCGGCAGGAAGTGGAGGGATAAGTATTTTGAAAAAGAGAGTGATGAAAAATAGCGGCCTGTTATTTGGGAGTGTAGGCAGCAGGTGTCGTACCATAATATTTTTTGAATACGGATATAAAATGCTTGGAGCTGACAAAACCGGTCCGCTCGGCGATTTTATAGATTTTTTCTCCCGGGTTTTCCCTCAGAAGCCGGGCCGCCTGCTCCATGCGTATGCGTAGGAGATAACGGGAATAAGGCTCTCCCATATGCTTATGGAAAATATCGCTCAGATAGCAGCTGTTAACGCCGATTTCTTCTGCGATCTGGGAAAGGCTGATCTGTTCCTGGTAATGGGACAGGATATATTTGCGGGCATTCTCCGCTATCTGCCGGGATTCGGAGAGCTGCAGGAGCTTGTTCGGGCTGAGCAGGGAACAGACAGAAGCATGGAGGGCTTCCGTTACCTTCTCTTCGGAAAAGCTGCCGGTGGAAAGAAAGCTGTCAACAGAGGTAAAGAGCTTTTCATAAGCGGCTTTGCGATAGTGGATTTTGATATGGGAGCGGCTGCACAGGTAGTGCAGCAGGTAGGTCCCGTACCGCAGAAGAGACGCCGCATTGAGGGAATCTTTAAAAAATGCGGCATAGGAAGCCGAATCCACATAAAGCTTTTCCCGGTCGGAAGAAAGGTAATCCCGATAGATGCTGCTGCAGATATCCTGCAGCTGTGTGATTAAATCCTGGTTCTGCAGATAGCCTTCATAAAAGTAAGGCGGATATTCTCCAAGAAGAGAAAGAGCACTTGCCAGCGACGCATTGGAAGCAGAGGAGGTCAGTTCAGGAATATCGCTGACCGACTGGCCGCAGGAAATAAGAATCCGGGGAAAACGATGGGGGAGGACTGTTCCGGTAAGCTCCCGGAAGATCCGGAGTGCCAGCTCATGCAGTTCCTGTGTACCGTCGGCTGTCAAAAGAAAATAAATATCCCCGTTATTGTTTTTGGAGGCCAGGATATGGTTGGTGCGGCAATAATCCTGACACAGCTTCCAAAGCCGGAACTGGCAGACGGTTATATCCAGGGCTGTGCCGTCAGATAAAAGCAGGCCTGGCCCGTCAAGGGAGAGCAGCATGACGCAGCTGTATTTTCCTTCCAGAGTAAAAGAGGCCTTCTCAAGCTCTTCATATAAGGCATAGAATTGTCCCGGATTTTCCTCAATGACAGCAGACAGAAAGAGCCCTCCCAAATCATGGAAATCCATTTCCCGTCCCGTAACGGAGGAACCCGGATGGTCTTGACGTTCTCCGTCCAGCTGCTCCCGGACATTCATCAGTACATCGGACAGATCATTATCATTCAGGGGCTTGAGAAGATAGTCGGTAACCTGGTATTTCAGAGCATTGCGCGCATATTCGAATTCATTATAGCCGGAAAGAATGATAACCTTTGTCCGGGGAAAGGCTTCATAAATATATTTGGAAAGCCCCAGGCCATCCATTTCAGGCATCCGGATGTCCGTGATAACGAGATCAAAGCGCTGCTTCTGCAGCCAGTCCATGGCCTCCTTTCCATCGCTGGCAATGCCTGTAACAGAGAAAAAAGGGCAGATTGCAGTGAGGTTATTGGCCAGATAAGTTCTCATAAGAGGTTCGTCATCTACAATAAGTGTTCTGTACATAAAATACCTTCTTCCTTTGAAATAAGCAGGGGAATAACGAGAGTAACGGAGGTCCCTTCCGCGCAGGAGGTTATCTGCAGGCCGGAGGCGGGACCGAAGCGCAGCCGCAGCCGTCTGTGTACATTGATTAGGCCGATGCTGGCCTCCAGATTATTTTCCTCCCCCTCCTTGTCAAGGCCGGTTATCAGTCGCTGAAGGATAGCTTCAGGGATACCGGGACCGTTATCCGCAACACGGATAAGCAGCTGGTCTTTTTGGATGACGGATGTAATCGTAATCGCGACAGGAGTCCGGCTCGCCTCACAGCAATGCTTGATCGTATTCTCAGCGAGGGGCTGAAGGGAAAGAGCCGGAATCAACACTGGCTCCGTATTTTTTTCTATCTTCAGATCATAGGAGAGCCGGTCTCCGTAACGGATTTTCTGAAGGTTCAGATAAGAGGAAACAAGAGAAAGCTCTTCCTTTAAAGGGATTTCTTTATCCGTATTCATGATGCCACGGAGAAAACGGGACAAGTCCTCGATACACAGGATGGCATCCCTGGATTCCCCGCATTTTATGAGCAGGCTGATGGTATTCAGCGTATTATACAGAAAATGCGGCTTTATCTGGCTGCACAGGGCGTCATATTGAGACACTTTGTGCAGATACCGGGCCTCATACACTTTTTTTATCAATTCGGAGTTGCGGTCTATTACATTTTTCAGATTGCTGGTCATCGTATTGAAGGAACTGGCAAGATAACCGATTTCATCATTCTGCTCAATGGGCACCTGCACAGTCAGGTCGCCGGTCTGAACGATTTTCATGGAGTCAATGATATGGTATAACGGATGAAGAAACCGTCGGATAAACAAAATGAATATACCAATTGAAGCCACGATACAGATGAAGGCAAGAAAAACGGTCCGGCTCAGGTTGGCCTTCGCCCGGCTGGTCAGGTTATTGTAAGAATGAATCGCTATGATCCGCAGGCCCGATTCCTGAAGCGTGGTTACGTTCACGATATATTTTTCTCTATTGATATAACAGGAAAAATCACCATTTTTTGTCTGCAGAGCCAGTTCATATAAAAGACTGCTGTCCGCCAGATCATTCTTGGCATATACCACCTCTTCATTCTCGTTGATGACAAAAAGAGCTCCCTGATTTTCCAGCTTTACCTTGTCACAGATACTTTTAATACCCGTATAGTTGGCATCAACCTTTATCACTCCAAGTATATAATTGTTATTCTCCTTACTCCGCAGACGCCGCGCCACAGAAAAAATCTGAGTGCGCCTCTCCCCGAAGGCCTTTTCAGAATGGATGGGTATATAAATCGGATTATTCGTGGAAAGAGCCTCCTTATACCACGCAGCCTCTTTATAGCTGTCATAATCCTCCATCTGATAAGGCGTCCGCGTATACGAATAAATATCATCATCAGTCAGTATATAAACCCGCAGCACTTCATCCCTGGGAAGAGTCATTACCGAAGAAAGAAAAGTCTCAATCGTCCTTTTCTTAGTAAGGATTTCCTCCGGCGTACGGGGAGAAGAGGCGATTTCCTCCATGATTTCATCGTTATAATAAGGTGAAAGGGTAAGCCGGTATAACTCATCAATATAGTTATCGATATTAACCCCTGTCTGCTCAATGATCTGCTGTGTCTGATTGATAGTCTGCCTGGTAAGCTGCTGGGAATGCCACAGATAATTAAAAAAGGAAACACACAATACCAGACTTATATTAAACAAAGATATCATCAATACAAGCTTCGTCTTAAAATTAAGATGCAGTTTTGTTCTATGCTTCCCTTTCATACGAAATCCTTCCCGGACTATAATCCTTTTCCCGCTGCTTATGATACACTAATTATAATGAACTGGAAATATAGAAGCAAGGGTTTCACAAAACAGCCAAAAATGAGGAACCCATTTCCAAAAACCCCGGTATTTTAAACAAAAACAGGTCGTGCTATGCTGGAATTACAAAGGAGGCAGCACTTATGAAAATGAAAAAATGGTTGGCAGTACTGATGACATTGGCGGTGACAACAGCGGGGCTTGCCGGATGCGGCGCATCGGATAAGCCGGCAGCACAACAGGAATCCGCCGAGAAAACGGAGGCGGCGGAAACCGTATCCGGGGAAACAGGCAGCAGTGAACAGGCCGGAGGGGAGAAAGTCAGAATAAAGCTTTTTACCGGCAAAATCGAAACGATTGATGTGATGGATGATATTATTGCAGATTTTAACGCATCCCAGGATCGGATTGAGGTGGAACAGGAATACCAGAAGGATGCCAGTAATATCATTAAAATCAAATTTGCTTCAGGAGAGGTGCCGGATATCATGACCACCTATGAACAGGGGTTTGTGGATGAAGGCAAGTACCTGGATCTTTCCGGGCAGTCGGAGTGGTGGGATCGTCTTTCCCCATCCATGAAGGAAGCCTGTACGGATGTGAAAACAGGAAACCAGTACAGAGTATGTACCAATATGACCATGGCCGGCTTTTTCTACAATAAGGAAATGCTGGATGAAATGGGACTGGAAATACCCCGGCAGTGGGATGATTTTGTAACTGTCCTGGAAACGATAAAAAAGGAGAAACCGGATGTCACTCCCTGGTTTATTTTCGGGAGCGAGGCATGGCATTTGGGACATTTGATTGAATTTATTCCTCATGGTTATGTGAAATCAACTTTAGGTACAATCGATGCGAAAAAGGCGATGCTGAATAATGATCAGCCCAGTCTGCGTTTCGGCGAACCGGACGGCCCGATGGCGGTTTTTGCATCCAAAATGCTGGAGCTTCAGGATAAGGGGCTGATCAATGAGGATGTGCTGACGGCTACAAGCGATAACTGTGTCCAGGATTTTGTAAATGGAAAGGCAGCGATGTTCAGCAATGGCATGTGGGTGATTTCCAGCCTTTTGGAAGCCAATCCTGATATGGCGGATAAAATCGGTTTTGCCCCCTACCCGGCGTATATGCCTGATTCAAAGCCTGTGGTACTGAGCGCGGAAGATTCCGGATATTCTATTTCAGCCACAACAGAGCATAAGGAAGAGGCCATTGAATTCCTGAATTTCCTTTTCCTTCCGGAAAACCAGAAGAAGTACAGTGAAGCGGCCAAGGCTCCCAGTGCCTTTACGGATGTAACCGCAGACTGGGCTCCGGAAACAATTGTGAAAGAAGTGTCTGCAGCGGTTGACAGTGCTGTAAATATTGGATACACAAATGAAAAGCCGGCAGGATTTTCAGGAGATGACGCAGGAAGAATGCTTCAGGAACTGTTTGCCGGGCAGTATACGGCGGAAGAATTTGCAGAAGCCTATGAGCAGGCATGGCAGGACGGAATGAATACAGGCGGCGAATAAAAGAAACGGGGAGGTACCCTTAAGGCAGCTTAGGGTACCTTTTCTTTAAGAGGAGACAAAACATGAAGAAAAAAACCTGGGGAATACATACCTTTATGGCAATACCGGCCTTCCTGCTGTTCGCTGTTTTCTTCCTGTATCCATTAGGAAGAGGGCTTCAGATGAGCCTCACAAACTGGGATGGGATCGGTAAAGCTGAGTTTATAGGTCTGGGTAATTTCCGTTCCTTTTTTACGGATAAAAGAGCTATGGGAGATATCCGCAATACGCTTCTGTTCGCGCTGGGAAGCGCCCCGCTGCTGAATATTGTGGGACTTGGTTATGCCCTTTTGATGAACGGAAGATTCCGCGGCAAATCGCTGGCAAGAATGTTTATTTATATGCCGGCGATAATAAGCCCGCTGATCATGGGCTATATCTGGTATCTGCTGCTGCAGCCGGGAAGGGGCTTCCTGTTTCATCTGCTTGATAAAATGGGAAAAGGTGCCTGGTTCGGAAACTGGCTGGGAAGCTTCGGCAGCGCGATGCTTGTGCTGATTCTGGTCAATGTATGGCAGTATGCGGGCATGACTATGGTGATCTACCTGGCAGGTCTGCAGTCCATTCCCACGGAGCTGTATGAAGCGGGAAAGATGGACGGCGCTTCCGGTATATCGGCTTTCCGGTATATAACCATACCGCTCTTAGGGCCTTCTATCCGGATCAATGTCATTACCAACATTATCGGTTCCCTGTCCGTCTTTGACATTGTCATGTCCCTGACCGGAGGCGGTCCGGGGTATCAGACGGAGACCTTGAGCATCTATATTATGAGGATGTGTTATGGAAGCAAGACCGGTTACTCTACCGCGGTGGCGGTTATTATGTTTTTTATTATATTGATACCGGTTCTGGCCGCATTAAGGCTGACCCGGGAAAAAGAATAGAGGGAGGTTTCTATGAAAAAAGTACTGAACAGCTGCAGATACCTGGCTATTATTTTTATCTGTCTGCTTTGCCTCACTCCCTTTCTCATCCTTTTGATTTTGTCCCTGAATACGCCCCAGAGAAATTTTTATGAAGGACATATGCTGATTCCGGATTTTTATTTTGCTAATTTTGCTATGGGCTGGGAGAAATCAAACATTGGAAGGGCTATGGTTAATTCCGGGATCATCACGCTGGAAGCGGTTCTGCTGATTGTACTTCTCGGATCCATGGCAGGCTTTGCCATAGCGCGGTTCCCAATAAAAATGAATAAAGGTATTTTTTCGGTGCTGCTGTGCTGTATGATGGTTCCGGGAATTATCAATACGGTCCCTCTCTATACGCTGATGATAAAAATAAATGCAGTGAATACCCTGTGGGGCATGGCCTGTGTATGTGCAACAACGGCTCTGCCGCAGGCGGTTTTCGTATTTACCGGATTTATCAAAGCCCTTCCCAAAGAGGTGGAGGAGGCGGCTGTCATAGATGGCTGTTCCTGGACAAGAGTTTTCTGGAATATTGATTTCCCGTTATTAAAGCCCTCTATTTCAGCGGTAGTGATTCTGAATGCCTTCGGGATCTGGAATAACTATTCCCAGGCGGTGTTTTTTCTTCAGGACAGCAGGAAGCATAATGTACCGCAGGCGCTTTCCGTATATTTCCAGCAGTTTGCAGGAGCAAAATGGAATCTGATGGCAGCTACGGCAGTAATAGCCGTTATACCGGTAGTGGCAGCCTTTTTACTCTTTCAGAAAAATCTGATGCGCGGATTGACTGACGGCGCATTGAAAGGATAGGAAATCGCGTATGAAAATGGATTTGTACCCTGAAAAAGCGCAGTACCTGACTGGTGAAGAGGTATTGCTTATCGCGGAGAAGACAGATGTTATGCCTTCTGACGGTCAGCCTGCAGGAATGAACGAATTGCTGGAGCTTCGCATATTTTTCCTGGAAAAGCAGATAAGGACAGTAGCAGTACAGATGTACGATGACTGTATACCGATTCAGGCAGGATGTTTTCAATCGGAGTTTGCCGGATATGGAGCAGAGCTGTGGAAGAAGGGAACGGGGGATGCCCGGCTCACTGAGGAGTTTTGTATTGCATCAACTTCGTTTGATGTAGTTGATAAGCCGTCCCGTTCCATCAGATATGGCTTCCTCAGTGATTTTGATTCCCGGGACGGGGACGACGGCGGAGATTTGGATTTTCTAAGGAAGTATCATATAAATATGATACAGTTTTATGACTGGTCCTTCCGGCATGATTCCCTCGTTCCCAAAGAAGATATTTATGAAGATATGATGGGCAAAAGGAAGGATTTTGGGGTAATACGGAAAAAGATGGAAGAAGCCCGCCGTATGGGAATGAAGACGCTTGGATACGGGGCTGTGTATGCCGCCGGTGAAAGCTATTACAGGGAACATCCGGAGCAGGCTTTGTATACCTCCTGTGGGGAGCCTTTCCGTTTTATCGATATCTTTTACATTATGAATATTAAGAATGACAATCCATGGCATTATCATATTATTGAAGAATATGCGGAAGCAGTGAAGAAAGCAGGCTTTGACGGGATCCATATGGATACCTATGGCTTCCCCAAGACTGCATTTTCCATGGATAGGGAGAGAATAGAGCTGCAGAAGGAATTCCCCGGGCTGATACAGGATACGAAGGAACGATTGTCTCAGGAACCGGGTGAGCATTATCTGATTTTCAATAATGTCGGGAACTGGCCTGTAGGAGCCGCGGCTGCCGCGCCTGTGGATGCGGTATACATAGAAGTATGGCCTCCTTATGAAAGGTATCACCATATCCGGGAAATTATCAGAGAGGCAAAATCCGCCTGCGGGAAAGCAAAACCGGTGATACTGGCCGCATATCTGGAACCCTTCCGGACAAGCGGAGGAAAAGAGCCTCCGGTGGAAGAGAAGGCCGGTTACAGTGCAAGGATACTGACGGCGGCAATCGTTTCGCTGGGAGCATCCCATCTTCTTATGGGGGAAGACGGCTGTGTTCTGACACAGGGCTATTATCCCGATTACACAAGAATGTCTGAAACACTGAAGGCGCAGATGAGAAGCTATTATGACTTTCTGATCCGCTATATGAATCTGTTTTACTGTGAGGAAATGCAGGAGGTTACCATGACCCATATGGGCTGGGATAATTATGAATACCAGTGCGGCTTTCCCTGCAGCGGTGACGGAATGGCAGACAGAATATGGATGATAGCCAGAGAAGGCGGAAAAACAAAGAGTATCAGCCTTATTAACCTGTGCGGGTGCGGGGATGACTGCTGGAATAAAGGAAAAAACAGACCTGAAGTACAGAAAGAATTGGAGCTTACGGTACTTACAGATGGGGAAACAGAAGGCGTATATATAGCAAGCCCTGACGGAGAAACAGCAGGAGACGGATCGGGGATTGGTGCAGCCATGAAGCCTTTGGCATATACCTGTTTCGAAACAGACAGAGGGAAATTTATTCGTTTTACGGTTCCGGTGCTTTATGTATGGGCGCTGGTTTATATAAAAGGCAAATGAGGTACCATAACGGACTACAGTCCATATTTTTTATAAAGTCTTTTACGCAGGGCAGCATTTTCAGCTGCCCGCAGAATTTCAGACATCCTGTTTTCTTCGGCCAGCTTTTGGATGAGAAGAGCAAACCTGGACTCTCCTTTCTTAATGCCTTCTTCCCTGCAGTCGTCCATCCATTCATCAAACGCTTTACACATATCCATAATACCTCCTTCTAAATTATCTGACATGTATTTTCTCAGCTTACGGGAATTGGTACATGTGATAATCACTTCAAATCCCGCTTCTGTCATTTTTGAAAAGGCATCCCTATTTTCATAAAAAAACTGCTTCATTGCATTTTTATCATCAACTCGCTGCAGGATACCCATAACCTCTCTCAATTCGGTGCAAAACAAATCAATATCGATATCTTTCCTTACAGAATATATACGAATGGGATAGTTGGGAATCTCATGGCGCAGCGATTCGGGGATCCTGGAAAAATCAAGCATATCATGAATATTTTCCGGATGTGTCCATTCTTCTTTCCCATAATAGATGACAAGAGAAAGAACCGGCAGCAGGAAATCCGTCTCTGCGAAACAGGAAATTCCTTTTTCCGCCTTATGCTCTGCCATGATTGCTTTAATCTGCCGGCCATATTCATCCGCATCGTAGCGCATACAGCGTACCGGCATACGAAAATCCCTGTGTTCCTGGTTCTCCACGGCTAATATGGCGGCAGGCGCCCGGCAAAAGAGCAGCTTCTTAATATCCCGAAACTGTTTGCTGTAAACACCCTGATTGCTTTTTGTGGGCTGAACACTGTCCAGGGGCAGCAGCTCTTCCGGACGTATCATACGTTTCCCATGAAAGCAGCATCCGTTTATCAGGTCAGCGAAAATATGCGGATTTGACATAAAATCATTCAGGAGGATATCTTTTTTCCCCATATAATTCTCCTATCATTATAATACTTTTGGACGTAGAAAATCAATCATAATTTGGTTTTTAATAAAAGGATTTGCCGAGAGAGGTAATTGTTCATTCCCCATTTCCACCTCGCGTATCCCGTCCCTTTCTTCTGTCCC
>OLQH01000062.1_pt1 | contig 122984 bp, 111 predicted proteins | sample 1672671 | NCBI WGS metagenome assembly OLQH01 (sample SAMEA3136712, study PRJEB25190) | human gut metagenome | reverse complement strand
AAGGTGATCTGGTGAATACTTTTAATGAGGAACTTGGCATGATGTTTGAAATGGCGGTTCCGCTGGATTATTCTACAATATCAGAACAGGCACAGGGAATGGCTTTTTATAACGATAAGCTGTTGTTGTCTCATTCTTTTGGTATTCTGCCATCCAGGATTGTTTTTTATGAACAGTCGGATAAACGTCTGTATGTCAATGAAAATTCTGCAAGATCATACAGAATGCCTGAGATGATCGAGCAGATTGTTGTAGAGGGGGATGAACTTTACGTACTCTTTGAATCAGGAGCTTATGCGTACAGGGGGTATGCAGGAAATGTGGTAGACCGGGTTCTGAAGCTGAATCTGATAAAAATGGAAGAGTCTTATCAGGAAGAGTACTAAAATCGGTTTGTCCACATATATTAAGTGTAAAGAGGTGAGACATATAGAAGCGCAGCAGATTGAAAACCTGTTTGCCGGAAATATCCGGAATCTTTTAATGGATGCGAAGCTGGATTATGATAAATTATATGAGATACGCCTTCGTGTAGGGCGTCCGTTGTTTTTAACTTATGACGGAGGAGAGTGTTTTTTGCGAAAACCGGGTCAGGAACAGTATCTGGTGACAACGGAAGATTTGAAAGAAACACTGGAATATGTCACAGGATATTCCCTGTATGCTTATGAGGATGAGATCAGACAGGGATTTATCAGTGTTCAGGGTGGTCACAGAGTAGGTGTGACCGGAAAGGTAGTGCTGGATCGGGGCAGGATCATGGGAATGAAATATATTTCCTGCATCAATGTCCGTCTGGCACATGAGATTCAGGGATGTGCGGATAAGGTGATGCCTTATATCCGTACAGAGAAATGGGTTGCAAATACATTGATCATTTCACCGCCAAGGTGTGGAAAGACTACGCTGCTCAGAGATATTATCAGGCAGCTCAGTAATGGATGGGCCAATACCCAGGGTCTGACAATAGGTGTGGTGGACGAGAGAAGTGAGCTGGCAGGCTGTTATCAGGGAATTCCTCAGAATGATCTGGGAATGCGTACAGATGTGCTGGACTGCTGTCCGAAATCAGAAGGTATGCAGATGCTGGTACGTTCCATGTCACCGGATGTGGTTGCAGTGGACGAGTTAGGCTGTGAAGAGGATTTCAAGGCAGTTGACTCAGTGATCCACTGCGGATGTAAGCTGATTGCGACTGCACATGGAAGCTGTCTGGAGGATGTTCTGGATCAGCCATTCTTTTATAAGCTTATGGGCGAGAAAGTATTTGAACGTTATATTATCCTGGACAAAAATGATCAGGCAGGATGTCTGAAAGCTGTATTAGATGAAAATGGAAAAGTATGCTTAGAACAGTAGGATTGTGTGTAATTGTAATTTCCGGTGTCGGTTGCGGTTTTGCCATGAGCAATGAACTTGGCAGACGCAAAAAGATGATGGAAATGATCTTACGGATGATCATCCTCCTAAGAGGAGAAATACGTTATGGAAATAAATCTCTGTACGATGCCTTTACAGGTGCTTCCGGGAAACTGGAAGGGAAGTACAGAGAATTTTTTATACTTACGGCACAGAAAATGAAAGAAAAAACAGGGGATTCCTTTGGGACAATCTTCAGAGAATCGGCCGGAAAGTGTCTGGATCTGGATTGTCTTTCGCAGGAAGAGAGAGACAGATTTTATTCACTGGGAGATCAGCTTGGTTATCTTGGACTGGATATGCAGCTAAAACAGATGGATCTGATGGAAAAGGAAACAGAATATGCGATCAGGGAACTCAGGAAAGATTTTTGTGAAAAAAGAAAATTATACCGCAGTATGGGAATATTGGGCGGAATATTTGTGGCTGTGTTTTTTTGGTGAGCATGTATTTATAATCTGTTTCTTTACTGTGTAGATTACTGTTTTGCTGTATCTGGCAGCAGAAGCCGGAAAGGAGAGACTGTGGAGGTAAGTCTTATTTTTAAAATCGCTGCAGTAGGGATTCTGGTTTCTGTTCTCTGCCAGATCCTGAAACACAGTGGAAGGGATGAACAGGCATTTCTGGTAAGCCTGGCGGGGCTTCTGATGGTGCTGTTCTGGATTGTTCCATATATTTATGAACTGTTTGAAAGTATTCAGCAGTTGTTTGTGCTGTGATTTCAAATCAACTGTTATGGCAGTTGACAGAACAGAAAGAGGTTTGAATGGCATGGATATTGTGAAAGTTTCAATCATGGGTATCTGCGGAATGATGCTTGGTTTTATTCTAAAAGAAACCAGACCGGAATTTGCTGCACTTGTGACCATGATGACGGGTTTTCTGATTCTTGGTCTTGCAGCAGGAAAAGTTTCTTATCTGTTTGAAACCATGAACAGGCTGAGAGAAAGCTTCCCCATAGACAGCAGTTATCTCACAGTTCTGGTTAAGATTATCGGGATCACATATATCGGACAGTTTTCATCTGCAATCTGCAAAGATGCCGGATATCAGATGATCGGAACACAGATCGACCTGTTCTGTAAACTGTCTGTGATGGTTCTGAGTATGCCGGTACTGCTGGCAATTCTGGATACGATTTCGGAGTTTATGATATGAGGCAGGATAAAGAGAGAAGTATCAGGGAACAGGCAGATCTGTGGAAAGGTTACTGGTGTATACTGGCATGTATACTCTTGGTAGGAAGAGTGTCATATCTTACATTCTTTCAGAATCATATAGTATCCGTATATGCCGCTGCGCAGACAGAACAGAAAGAAGATTCTTCAGTACAGATCCTGCAGGAGAATCTAATGGAAGAGATACAGATTGATGATGTGCAGAAAATGTTGGATGAGATTATGGATGACCATGTTTTTTCTGTCAGGAAAGCACTGATGAATATCATAAACGGGGAGGAGCCTGTTTCAAAAGAGACTGTACGGAGCTTTTTGTATAGTCTCTTTTTTTCGGATATAGAGAATGAAAAAGGATTAATACTGAAACTTTTACTTGTGATTTTTATTGCAGCGGTGCTGGCGGAGTTTGCTGATGTTTTCGGAAACGGACAGGCTGGCAGTATCAGCTTTTATATTGTCTATCTTGCGCTGTTTACAATGCTTATGGAGAATTTCTCAAGGCTTGGAAGTACGCTTACAAACTGGCTTCTTGGACTGACGGATTTCATGAAAGTTCTGTCTCCGGCTTATTTTATGACAGTGGCTGCATCAACCGGATCATCAACGGCTGCTGCATTTTATGAAGGGATTTTGCTGATGATCTGGGCGGTTCAGTGGCTTCTTGCAAATCTGTTTCTGCCTGCTGTAAACCTGAGTTTGCTTCTGAAAATGGTTAATTATTTGTCAAAAGAGGAGATGCTTACAAAAATGGCAGAACTTTTGGATGTAGCTGTAAACTGGGGGTTGAAAACTCTTCTGGGAGCTATTGTTGGTCTGCAGATTGTGCGGAATATGGTGAGCCCGGTGATGGATGCCATGAAGCGTTCTGCTGTTGGCAAGGCAGCGAGTGCGATTCCCGGCATTGGAAATGCAGTGACCGCTGTAACAGAATTAGTGCTGACCAGTGCAGTGATGGTGCGAAACAGTTTTGGCGCAGTAATCGTGATCCTTCTGTTGCTGATTGGAGCAGGACCGATTATCCATTATGGAAGTCTTTCTCTGGTTTATCGTTTTCTGGCTGCGATTGCACAGCCAATTTCTGACAAAAGAGTTGTGGGAGCCCTGAGTACAATGGGGGAGGGATGTGCAATGCTTTTAAAGCTTTTGCTGACAGCAGAAGTACTTTGCATGCTGACATTCCTGATAGTTGTAGTTTCTGTATCCTGATGAACTGACAGAAAGATTGCCGGAGGAAACATATGAAAGAAGAGCTGTATTTATGGATTCGGAATCTGGCAGTATTTTATATCTTTTTCACTGCGGTTCTGAATCTGATACCTGACCAGAAGTATGAGAAATATGTACGCTTTTTTATGGGCCTGCTGCTGATTTTTATGATGAGTACCCCGATATTTTCCATTCTTGGAAAAGGTTCGGAACTGACGGAAAGTTTTCTGGATAATTTTTCTGAAGAAAACAGAGAGAAAGAACTCCGGGAATTTCAGAATATTCAGAAAGTCTATCTGGAAAAAGGTTACGAACTGGAACTGGAACAGAAAATCCGGGAAACTCTGGAAAAAAGAGGCATAGAAGTATATAAGGTGAAAGTAAATATAGAAGGGGAGGAGACGCAGGCAAACCTTGTACTGAAGACAGAAATTTCTCAGGAGGAGAGAAAGGAGCTTAAAGATGCGCTGGTGGAAGAGTGGGGACTTAAAGAAAACAGAATTTGTATCCAGATTGTCCGAAATGAATCCGGCAAAATGGGGAATCCTGTTGCTCATCGGAGTACTTCTGGCAGTAGCGGCGATGCCTGTATCCAGTAAGCAGCAAAAGAAAAATACGGCAGGAGAGCAGAGTGAAGATATGCAAAAAAATGTTCTGGAAGAGAAACTTGAAGCATTTCTTGAAAATACGGAAGGGGTGGGAAAGGTACAGGTTATCCTGATGACAGATGAGAAGAAAGACAGGCAGAGCTTCTATAATTCAGAAACCATACAGGTGACCGGTGTTCTGATTTCTGCGGAAGGTGGAGGAAATCCTGTAGTGGTCCAAAATATTCAGGAGGCGGTCATGGCATTATTTCAGGTGGATGCTCATAGAATTAGAATAATGAAAATGAAATGAGGAGATAAATGTGAAAAAAGTCATCGGAAAAAATCAGGTCATTATTACATCGCTGGCAATTCTGATTGCAGTGGCAGGATATCTGAACTTTGCGGATGTAGATCTTGGATTCAGGGATAAGGAGGCAAGTACGGACAGCAGCAGTATCCTTGAAGATGCAGGATATGATCTTACAGATGAAACTGCTCTTCTGGATGAAAATCAGGCAGATGGAGGTCTGACTGATAACAGTCTTACAGACAGTCAGGAAACGGATACTCCCGGGGAGGCTGTGTTTACGGGTTCTACAGGATTTGCTGCACAGGCAAAGATCAGCAGAGAACAGGTGCGCTCACAGAACAAGGCAGATCTGCAGGACATTATCAATAATGAAGAAATTGATGATGAAGAGAAGCAGGAGGCAATACATACGATGGTCTCGATGACAGACCTTTCAGAAAAAGAAGCGGCAGCAGAGCTTTTGCTGGAGGCGAAGGGCTTTAAGAATGTAGTTGTAAATCTTACCGGAGAAACTGCGGATGTTGTGATCCCTGAAGCAGAACTTTCTGATGCACAGAGAGCACAGATTGAAGATATTGTAAAAAGGAAAACAGGAATTGCGCCAGAAAATATTGTGATCACCCCACTGAAGGAGAGTGAAGATGCAGAAGATACAACACAGACAGATGAAACATCAGCAGATACTTCGTATGAGGAAGACAGCGAAACATCAGCACAGCCATATGAGGATACCGCAATCGATACAACTGATATTTATGACTGATATTTTGATATGAATATGCGAACATATATCTTGACAGAAAAGAGGTGCATATACTAGAATAGGAATGCTGTAAAAAAATAGAAAACGTAACTGATACCGGCTGTTGCCGGTGTTTTATGCAAACAATTATAAAAAAGCGCAACAGGAGGCTGAACGTGTCTAAGTATACGAATGAAATAGAAAAAAGAAGAACATTTGCCATTATTTCCCATCCGGATGCAGGTAAAACTACACTGACTGAGAAATTCCTGCTGTATGGCGGAGCAATCAATCTTGCCGGAAGTGTTAAAGGTAAGGCAACAGCCCGCCATGCAGTGTCAGACTGGATGGAGATCGAAAAAGAGAGAGGTATTTCCGTTACTTCCTCTGTTCTGCAGTTTCATTATGATGGTTACTGCATTAATATTCTGGATACACCGGGACATCAGGATTTCTCGGAGGATACTTACCGTACACTGATGGCAGCAGATTCTGCAGTCATGGTAATCGACGGTTCCAAGGGTGTGGAGGCACAGACCAGAAAACTGTTCAAGGTCTGCGTAATGCGCCATATCCCGATTTTTACATTTATCAATAAGATGGACCGCGATGCAAACGACACATTTGACCTTCTTGATGAGATTGAGAAAGAACTTGGCATCGCAACCTGCCCGATCAACTGGCCAATCGGTTCCGGTAAGAAATTCCGCGGTGTTTATGACCGTAATACAGAGAAAATACTTACCTTTTCTGATACACAGAAAGGTACCAAAGAAGGTGTGATCGAGGAAATCCCGTTAAGTGACAGCCGGGCAGATGAGATTATGGATCCGGAGCAGAAAGCACAGCTTCTGGATGAGATTGAGCTTCTGGACGGCGCAAGTGCAGATTTTGACCAGGAGCTGGTAAGCAAAGGTAAGCTGACACCTGTATTCTTCGGATCTGCGCTGACAAACTTCGGTGTGGAAACATTTCTGGAACATTTCCTGAAGATGACAACATCACCGCTTCCGAGAGTGTCTGATATTGGGGAAATTGACCCCATGGATGATGATTTCTCAGCGTTTGTATTTAAAATCCAGGCAAACATGAACAAGGCACACAGAGACAGAATCGCATTTATGAGAATCTGTTCCGGTAAATTTGACGCTTCCCAGGAAGTATATCATGTGCAGGGTGATAAAAAGATGCGTCTGCTTCAGCCGCAGCAGATGATGGCAGAATCCCGCCATGTGGTAGATGAGGCATATGCCGGAGATATTATCGGTGTTTTTGACCCGGGTATCTTTTCCATCGGAGATACAATCTGTGCACCCGGTAAAAAGTTTGCATTCGAAGGTATTCCTACATTTGCACCGGAACATTTTGCGAGAGTCCGTCAGATTGATACTATGAAGAGAAAACAGTTTGTTAAAGGTATCAATCAGATCGCGCAGGAAGGTGCTATTCAGATTTTTCAGGAGTTTAATACCGGTATGGAAGAAATTATTGTAGGTGTTGTAGGTGTCCTGCAGTTTGATGTTCTGAAATATCGTCTGGAAAATGAATATAATGTAGATATCCGTCTGGAAACACTTCCATATGAACATATTCGCTGGATTGCAAATAAAGAAGAAGTAAAAGTGGATAAGATCATTGGAACCTCTGATATGAAAAAAGTTACTGATCTTAAGGGAAATCCGCTGCTCCTCTTTGTAAATTCCTGGAGTGTGGGTATGACAGAGGACAGAAATCCTGGCTTAATATTAACGGAATTCAGTAAATAACCCTTTTCATTTATCTGTCGATTTGGTATAATGAACAAAGATTAAAGAATCCCTCAGGAGGTTTTCAGATGGCAGAGAAAAGAATAACATATAAAATACAGGATTTAGGAGGCATTGGTGAGGTCCAGATTGCAGATGAAGTGGTCGCTATCATTGCCGGACTTGCTGCTACGGAAGTAAACGGAGTTGCTTCCATGGCAGGCAATATCACAAACGAACTGGTAAGCAAACTTGGAATGAAGAATCTTTCCAGAGGTGTTAAGGTTACTGTACTCGAAGGAGTTGTAACAGTAGACCTGAACCTGAATATCGAATATGGTAAGAACATTCTTGAGACAAGTAAGAAAGTTCAGGAGAAAGTAAAATCATCCATAGAGAATATGACAGGTCTTGAGGTTGCAGATGTTAATATTCATATTGCCAGTGTAGATATGGAGAACGAAAAAGGAAAGTAACCCTTTCCTTTTTTGTGTACTTAAGAGATATTTAGAAAGGAAAGCTGTTTATACAGCAAAAATTATGCGAAGAAGAGAGCAGAGAGAACATATTTTTAAATTACTGTTCATGACAGAATTTAATTCAGAGGAAGAGATGAGTGAGCAGCTTTCACTTTATTTTGATACTCTGGAGGAACTTTCAGAGAAAGATCAGGAGTATATGAGCCGGAAATACCGCCATGTACTTGAAAAATTAGACGAGATCGATGCACTGTTAAATGAGACAAGCAATGGCTGGAAGACAAAGAGAATGAGCCGCGTTGACCTGACTGCCCTGCGTCTGGCAGTGTATGAACTGAAATATGACAAAGATGTACCTACAGGTGTAGCTATCAATGAGGCGGTAGAGCTTGCCAAACGTTTTGGCGGTGAGACTTCCGGTTCCTTTGTAAACGGTATCCTTGGCAAGATTGCCAACAGTGAAATCGAAGAAAAATCAGAATGAAAAACACATATTCTGTAGGTCAGGTAAACCGTTATATCAAAAATATGTTTACCCAGGATTATTTACTGCAGAAGATTTATGTAAAAGGCGAGGTGTCCAATTGTAAATATCATACAAGCGGACACATCTATTTTTCCCTGAAAGATGAGACAGGAACATTGAATTGTGTGATGTTTGCCGGACACAGACGGGGACTTGCATTTGCCATGAAAAATGGCGATAAGGTGATCGTTGGCGGGAGTGTGGATGTATATGAACGCGACGGCCGCTATCAGATGTATGCAAAGGAGATTACCCTGGAAGGTGCAGGAACTCTGTATGAGAGATATCTTGCATTGAAGCAGGAACTGGAAGATATGGGAATGTTTGCACAGGAGTACAAACAGCCCATTCCGAGATTTATCAGACGTCTGGGTGTGGTAACTGCACCGACAGGTGCGGCTGTTCAGGATATCCGCAATATTTCCTATCGAAGAAATCCCTATTTACAGATTATTTTATATCCGGCTCTTGTACAGGGGGCGGGTGCGGCAGAAAGTATTGTAAAAGGAATACAGATGCTTGATAAGACAGATGTGGATGTGATCATTGTGGGAAGAGGAGGCGGCTCTATTGAAGATCTCTGGGCGTTTAATGAAGAAATCGTGGCCAGAGCTATTTTTGAGTGCAGTACACCTATTATTTCCGCAGTAGGTCATGAAACGGATTTTACAATTGCTGATTTCGTTGCTGATCTGCGAGCTCCTACTCCTTCTGCTGCGGCAGAGCTTGCGGTGGATGATTACAGAAGTGTGATTGAAGCAGTAAGTATTTACAGGCAGCGGTTATATCGTGCAATGAGTGGTAAAATGGATCTGTACCGCAGCAGACTGGAGCATTTTCAGACAAAATTTGCTTATCTGAGTCCGGAGAACAGACTGCGGGAGCAGAGACAGCGTCTGGCAGATCTGGAGAATGCTGTACAAAATGGAATGAACAGGAAACTTCAGGATGAGAGACACAGATTGTCTGTTTATCTGGAACGTTTTGCAGGACTTTCCCCTTTAAAGAAACTGAATCAGGGATATTCTTATGTGGCAGATAAATATAAAAAGACATTGACAAGTGTAGAACAGGTACAAAATGGGGATACCATTTATATATCTGTGACAGACGGTACGATAGAAGCAGATGTTACAGGTACGGTGAAGGAGGAGAGAATCTATGGTGAAGAAAGAAAACTGTGAGCAGTTACAGGAGGAGAAACCTCTGGAAGAGATGTTTGCAGAACTGGATCTGCTGGCTGAAAAACTGGAAAACAGAGACACATCGCTGGAGGACTCTTTTATACTGTACAGACAGGGCATGGAACTTTTGAAACTTTGCAGCGGGAAGCTGGATACAGTGGAGAAGAAAATGCTGCAGCTTAATGAGGATGGTACATTTAGTGAATTTTCAAGATGAATTAGCAAAGAGAACGGAAGAAACAGAGAAAGTGATCAGAAGCTTTCTGCCTGCAGAGGCTGGATTCGCCGGAACAATGGCTCAGGCTATGAATTACAGTATGCTGGCAGGAGGCAAGCGCCTTCGGCCAATGTTGATCCGGGAGACATATCGCCTGTTTGATGGTAAGGAAGAAGTTGTAAAACCGTTTATGGCAGGAATGGAGATGATCCATACTCATTCCCTGATCCATGACGATCTTCCTGCACTTGATGATGATGATTACAGGCGCGGCAGACTGACTACACATAAGGTATATGGGGAAGCCATGGGGGTGTTAAGCGGTGTTGCGCTGCTTAATTACGCATACGAAACCATGTTTCAGGCATTTGCCCTGACAAAAGAGCAGGATCGGGTAATCCATGCGTTGAGAGTGGTCTCACAGAAAACAGGCATTCATGGAATGCTTGGAGGACAAAGTGTTGATGTGGAAAATGACGGAAAGCCCCTTGAAAAAGAGATGCTTGACTATATTTACAGAAATAAGACGTCAGCATTGATCGAAGCCTCCATGATGACAGGCGCAATTCTTGCAGGAGCAAATGAGCAGGAAGTATCTGCAGTGGAGAAAGCTGCCGGAAATATAGGACTGGCTTTCCAGATTCAGGATGATATTCTGGATGTGACCAGCACTGCAGAAGAACTGGGAAAACCTGTACACAGTGATGAGAAGAATAATAAAGTTACTTATGTGACTCTTTTTGGAACAGAGAAGGCTGCTGAACAGGTGGAAGAACTCTCAGAAAAGGCAATCGATCTGCTGAAGAGTCTGAATAAAAATAACGAGTTTCTGTATTTGTTAATTGAAAAATTAATAAACCGCAGAAAATAAAGGAAGGATACAAATGATTCTGGAAAAGATTAAGAAACCCAATGATATCCATAAGATACCATTGGAAGATTTCGAGCCTCTGGCAGCGGAGATCAGGGACTTTTTAATCCGGTCAGTAAGTCAGACAGGCGGACATCTTGCTTCAAATCTGGGAGTAGTGGAACTGACTCTGGCTCTTCATAATGTGCTGGATTTTCCGGAAGACAAACTAATCTGGGATGTAGGACATCAGGCATATACACATAAGATTCTTACCGGAAGAAAAGATGAATTTAAGAATCTGCGACAGGAAGGTGGATTAAGCGGTTTTCCTAAGAGAAGTGAGAGCCCCTGTGATGCATATGATGCAGGACACAGTTCCAATTCAATTTCGGCAGGACTGGGATATGTGCATGCCAGAGATATTCTGGGACAGAAGCATCATGTGGTTTCTGTGATCGGAGATGGTGCTCTCACCGGAGGAATGGCGTATGAGGCATTAAATAATGCTGCAGAGTTAAAGACAAATTTTATTATTATCATAAATGACAATAATATGTCCATTTCCAGAAATGTAGGAGGCATGTCCACTTATCTGAGTGCACTGAGAACTGCAGAAGCTTATACAGGAATGAAGATGGGTGTGACAAAGGCACTGAAGAAGGTTCCGAAGGTAGGGACTGCTCTGGTAGATACTATGAGAAAAACCAAAAGCAGTGTCAAGCAGCTTTTTATTCCGGGAATGCTGTTTGAAAATATGGGGCTGACATATCTGGGACCTGTTGACGGTCATAATATGCGTCAGATGATGAAACTCTTTAATGAAGCAAAACGGGTAGAGGGACCGGTAGTTGTTCATGTCCTGACAAAGAAAGGCAGAGGATACGAACCTGCAAGTGCCCATCCGGACAGGTTTCATGGAACAGGTCCTTTTGATATTAAAACAGGCCGGGTACTTCAGAAGAAAACAGTGCCGGGTTATACAGATGTTTTTTCCAAAGCACTGGTCTCTCTTGGTGAGAAAAATAAAAAACTGACAGCTATTACCGCAGCCATGCCGGATGGAACCGGACTTGTGGAATTTTCCAGGAGATTTCCGGACAGATTTTTTGATGTGGGAATCGCAGAGGAACATGCGGTGAGTTTTGCGGCGGGTCTGGCTCTTGGCGGCCTGGTTCCTGTTGTTGCCATCTATTCATCTTTTCTGCAGCGTGCTGTAGATCAGATCCTGCATGATGTATGTATGCAGAAGCTTCATGTGATTTTTGCTGTTGACAGGGCAGGGCTTGTAGGCGCAGACGGGGAGACGCATCAGGGCTGCTTTGATCTGTCTTATTTGTCCATGATGCCGAATATGACTGTTCTGGCACCGAAGAATGACAGAGAACTGGAAGAGATGCTTGTATTTGCGGTAAGCTTTGACGGACCGATTGCAATCCGCTATCCGAGAGGCAGTGCGCATCAGGGGCTTCGGGAATATCAGGCACCTGTGGAATATGGCAGAAGTGAGATTATCCGCAAAGGAAAAAAAATCGCTGTGCTGGGAGTGGGAAGTATGATCCCGTCCTGCATGGAAATCTGTAAAGGACTGAAAGATGACGGCTATGATCCTACTTTTGTAAATGCCAGATTTGTGAAACCACTGGATGTGGATCTTCTTGATGAACTGGCAAAGGATCACAGTCTGTTTGTGACAGTAGAAGAGAATGTGAAAAGCGGCGGATACGGAGAGCATGTGTCTGCTTATATGGAAGCCTGTCATCCGGAAATAAGAGTGTTGTCGGCAGCTGTCTGGGATCGTTTCGTACCCCAGGGAAATGTAGAAAGCCTGCGCAGCCGGATTGGACTTGGAGTGGAAGACATCAGACAGGCAATAGAAGATAGTGAGGAATTAAGAGAGCAATGAAGAAACGTTTGGATATGCTTATGATGGAACGCGCCCTTGCGCCATCCCGCGAGAAGGCAAAGGCATTCATCATGGCAGGCGATGTATATGTTGATGGTCAGAAAGAAGATAAGGCGGGAACCATGTTCCCGGAGACTGTAAAGATTGAGGTCAGAGGAAACACTCTTCCGTATGTAAGCCGCGGTGGGCTGAAACTTGAAAAAGCTATGAAAAACTTTGATGTCACATTGGATAGTAAGGTCTGTATGGATGTAGGTGCGTCCACCGGAGGGTTTACAGATTGTATGTTACAGAACGGGGCAGTAAAAGTTTATTCCATTGATGTAGGATATGGACAGCTTGACTGGAAGCTTCGTAACGATCCGCGTGTAGTCTGTATGGAGAAAACCAATATCCGCTATGTGGTACCGGAGGATTTGGGAGAACCGGCAGATTTTTCATCAATTGATGTGTCCTTTATTTCTCTTACAAAAGTACTGCTTCCTGTAAGAAATCTCCTTACAGATGAGGGTGAGATCGTATGTCTGATCAAGCCGCAGTTTGAGGCGGGGAGAGAGAAAGTCGGAAAGAAGGGGGTTGTAAGAGATCCTGCTGTTCATCAGGAAGTGATCGAAAAAGTGCGCGATTATGCCATGAGTATTTTTATGGAGCCATGTCATCTTTCTTTTTCGCCAATTAAAGGACCGGAAGGAAATATCGAATATCTTCTTCATCTGAAAAAACATCCGGAAGGTACCAGGGTTACCGACAGCCTGAAGGTATCTGTAGAAGCTGTTGTGACAGAGGCTCATGGACAGTTGGATTAAAAAGGCTGAGTCAGGAAGAAACTATGGACAGGTTTTATATTATTACAAACAGTGACAAGGATAAAAAACTTGAAATCACAGAAAAAATCGCAGATTATCTGAAAACACATCACAAAAACTGTGAAGTACAGCAGGCAGAAAGGAAACATGAGGGTTCCTTTCATTATACAGATCCTGATAAGGTTCCGGACGATACACAGTGTATTATTGTTCTGGGAGGAGATGGCACACTTCTTCAGGCAGCAAGGGATGTGGTGCATAAGGAAATTCCTCTTCTTGGAATCAATCTGGGAAATCTGGGTTTTCTTGCAGAAGTGAATCAGACCTCTCTGTACAGTGCTCTGGATCAGCTGATGGCGGATGATTACGAGGTAGAAGAACGCATGATGCTGGAAGGAAGGGTGTACCGTGGCAGAAAACTGATCGGACAGGATATTGCATTGAATGACATTGTGATCGGCAGAGACGGTCATCTCCGCGTGGTCCGGTTTAAGAATTATGTAAATGATGTTTATCTTAACTCTTATAATGCTGATGGAATTATTATTTCAACACCTACCGGATCTACCGGATACAGTCTGTCAGCGGGAGGACCTATTGTATCGCCCAATGCCGCCATGACGATCATGACTCCCATAGCACCACACACGCTGAATACAAGAAGCATTATTTTTCCTGCGCAGGATGTGATCACTGTAGAGATAGGAAAAGGAAGACACTGTGACTGTGAAAAGGGAATCGCATCTTTCGATGGAGATACATTTATCCCCATGGTCACCGGTGACTGCATTCAGATCCGGCAGGCAGATGTAAAGACAAAGATTCTGAAGCTGAACCATTTAAGTTTTGTTGAGGTATTGCGCCGGAAGATGAGAGACAGCTGATCAGCAGGAGGAAATAAGGTGAAAGTTGCGAGACATGAGAAAATTATTGAACTGATTCATCAGTATGATATTGATACACAGGAAGAGCTGGCCTCCAGACTTAATGAGGCAGGATTTAAGGTGACACAGGCGACTGTATCCAGAGATATTCGAGCTCTCAAGCTGACAAAAGTGGCAGGAAAGGACGGAAAGTCCCGTTATGCAATTATTAATAATGAATCAGGAAGTCTTGGAGAAAAATATACAAGAGTACTGGAAGATACCCTGCTTTCTATTGATGTGGGACAGAATATCATTGTGATCAAAACCGTTTCCGGAATGGCCATGGGCGTGGCAGCAGCCCTGGATGCGTTGAAATGGCCGGAAATACTGGGATGTATTGCAGGTGATGACACTATTATGTGTGCTGCAAAGACTGCAGACATGGCACTGGGAGCAGCAGAGAAACTGAGAAGTTTTGTCAGATTGAATAAGTGATCCCACGAGTAACTGCTCAATACCTTTGCAGTTACGATCCTGAACTTTTAACATTACAAATGACTTGATTATGGAGGCAATAAATGTTAGCTCATCTGCATGTGAAAAATCTTGCACTGATAGAAGAAATAGAAGTGGAATTTGGTCCCGGACTGAATATCCTGACCGGCGAGACCGGAGCAGGTAAATCTATCCTTCTGGGGTCTATGCAGCTGATCCTGGGTGCAAAAACTTCTAAAAATATGATAAGGGAAAATGCATCCTATGCACTTGTGGAGCTGCTTTTTCAGGTAGAAAACGAGAAAGCGTTGGAGACACTGAAAGCACTGGATATCTGTCCGGAAGATGGACAGGTACTTCTGTCCAGAAAAATCATGGATGGAAGAAGCATCAACAAGATTAATGGAGAGACAAGTACTGTAGGTCAGATGAAGGCCGCTGCTGCATGCCTTTTGGATATCCATGGACAGCACGAGCATCAGTCACTTCTGTATCAGGATAAGCAGCTTGCAATCCTGGATGCATATGGAAAAGAAAAAATCCTTCCTGCAAAGGAGAAAGTATCTCTGGCATACAAAGAATACAGCAAATGCAAAACAGAACTTGGTTCCATGAATATGAATGAGGAGCAGAGGAATCGTGAGCTGGCTTTTCTGGAGTTTGAGATCAAAGAAATCGAGAAAGCAAATCTGCAGCCGGGAGAGGATGAGGAACTGGAAGCCCGGTACAGAAAAATGAGCAATGCAAAACTCATCGTTGACTCCCTGCAGCTTGTACATAATCTCACAGGCTATGAAAGCAAGGAAGGCGCCGGAGAGACTGTCGGAGAGGCATTAAAGGAATTCTCTCATGTAACACAGTATGATCCGGAGCTTACACCTCTTGCAGAGACACTTACTTCTGTAGACGGTCTTCTAAATGATTTTAACAGAGAATTATCCACTTATCTGGACGAGCTGACCTTTGATGAAGGAGAGTTTTATGAGACAGAGAGAAGACTGGATCTGATCAATGGACTGAAGGCAAAATATGGACGTACCATTGAGGAAATTTTCACATATCGCAAACTTCAGGAAGAAAAACTGGAAAAATTACATAAATATGAAGAAAATTTACAGGAATTAAAGGAGCGTCTCAGAGAACTGGAAAATATTCTTGAGAAAAAGTCGGATGAATTAGCAGAAATCCGTAAAGAATACAGTAAACAGCTTGAGCAGAAGATTATTCAGGGATTGAAGGATTTAAATTTCCTGGATGTGAATTTTGCCATTGATTTCCGGAAAAAGAAAAACTACACAGATAATGGAACCGATGATATCCAGTATCTCATTTCTACAAATCCCGGAGAAACTCTGAAGCCACTGGGACAGATCGTATCCGGCGGTGAGTTGTCTCGAATCATGCTTGCATTAAAGGCAATCCTTGCAGACAGAGATGAGATTGAGACATTGATCTTCGATGAGATCGATACTGGTATCAGTGGAAGAACTGCACAGAAAGTCTCTGAAAAGATGGCAGTGATCGGACAGCATCATCAGGTACTCTGCATCACGCATCTGCCGCAGATTGCAGCTATGGCAGACAGTCATTTTGAAATTGAAAAACATCTGCAGGGAACTGAGACTATTACCCAGATTCATGTGCTTAAAGAACATGATTCCATCCGCGAACTGGCAAGACTGTTAGGTGGTGCAGAAATTACACCTGCAGTTCTTGAGAATGCGAAAGAGATGAAAGAATTGGCACAGAAACAAAAAAATACAAGATTTAAATAAAATAATTGACCACATACTAAGAGAGGATAATCTTTGTGACGGATTGTTCTCTCTTATTTTTGTACCTTTCGGATTTGCTGTGATGGGAAGTGTTTTATGGCAATTTCACAGTTACAGAATTTCATAAATACAGAATGAAAGGATGTGCATAACAATGAACAAAAGAAAATACAGACTTTTTGTCATCTGTTGTCTTGTGCTGGATCTGTTGGTGATGCTGATATCAGGTTACAGATATCTGGACAGAAAGATACCTGACGAAATTCAGATTTCCAGAGGCAAAAAAACAGAAGATGTCACAGAAGTTTTGTCAACACCATTTGTTACATTTGAAGAAGCAGTTACTGTTTCGCAGGATGGAGGCTATATTCTGCCCTGTAAACTTTTGGGTTATATTCCATTTAAAGAAATAAAAGTAACACCTGCAGATGATCAGGAAATTTATGTCAGCGGAAGCACCATAGGAATTTATATGCAAACAGAAGGTGTTCTGGTGATCGACACCGGTGAAATTCAGAATCGGAATGGTGAGACAGAGGAGCCTGCTAGAAATATTATCAGACAGGGAGATTACATTATCTCATTTAACGGAGAAAAAATCTCTACAAAAAGAGAACTGATAGATGACATCTCAGAACTTGATGGCAGCGAAGTTACACTGGGGATAAGCCGCAAAGGAGAGAGTATTCCTGTATCTGTAACTCCTGTAAAAGACAAAAAAGGAAACTATAAACTTGGAATCTGGGTAAGAGATGACACGCAGGGGATAGGAACGCTTACCTACGTAGATCAGAATGGTAATTATGGTGCCCTTGGCCATGGAATCAGTGATATAGACACTGCCCAGCTTCTGAATATCCGAAACGGAGCTTTGTATAAAGCCCGGATTCTTGCGATTAACAAAGGAAGTAAAGGCAATCCCGGCGAACTTGCAGGATACATCTGCTATGATGACAGAAATATTCTTGGAACTATCGAAGCAAACAGCAGAAACGGAATTTATGGTCAGTTCACAGGGATTGCAGATGATGCGATCACTTTAAAGAAAATGCCGGCTGCGTATAAGCAGGAAGTGAAGATTGGAACAGCCACAATTCTCTGCAGTACAGATGGCGAGGTAAAAGAATATGGTGCAGAGATCAGAAAAATAGATTTGAATCATGAAGATACCAACAAAAGTTTTGTGATAAAGGTGACAGATAAAGAACTTCTGGAAGCTACAGGAGGGATTGTACAGGGGCTCAGCGGAAGCCCGGTTATCCAGAATGGAAAAATCATTGGTGCGGTAACTCATGTATTTGTTCAGGATGCTTCCAGCGGATATGGAATCTTTATTGAAAATATGCTGAAAAATACAGAAAGACTCTTTTAATGGATGATCAGGATTATGAAACAAAAATCTGATTATTGTCGAAATATATCAGATGCCTGTGAAAAATGAAAATAAAGAAAAAAGAATCACCAAAGATGTCGACATAAAATAGGACAAATTTCCCTCTGTGTCTTGATTTTTCCGTAAGCATTCCTCTATAATATGTGATGAACCGAAAAAGAAAAGAGATTTATTGAAAAATGGGGGAGGAGTGAAATTTATGGAAAAATTAAATGTGGCAATTGCAGATGATAATGAGAAAATGGTGGAAGTACTTGGTCAGATAATAGAAGAAGACAAAGATCTGGAACTTGTGGGAAAAGCGCATAACGGAGAAGAAATCTGTAATATTATACGTGAAAAGGAACCGGACGTTGTGGTTCTGGATATTATTATGCCGAAAATGGACGGACTGGCAGTAATGGAGAAATTTGCCAATGACAAAAGTCTCAAAAAGATCCCATCATTTATCGTAGTTTCGGCAGTCGGTCAGGAACGTATTACAGAAAATGCATTTAACTTAGGGGCAGATTATTATATCCTGAAGCCTTTCGATAATCAGATGCTGCTTAATCGTATCAAACATGTGCGCAGAGCCAGCGAGAGAAGAATACGTCAGATCGGGCGGCAGCCTGAAAGGACAGAAGACAATCCGGTACCTGTGAGAAATCTGGAAACAGACGTGACAAATATCATTCATGAGATTGGAGTGCCTGCACATATTAAAGGATATCAGTATCTGCGTGACGCCATCATCCTGTCAGTTAATGACATGGAGATGCTCAATTCCATTACCAAGATACTGTATCCTACGATTGCAAAGAAACATCAGACAACAGCCAGCAGAGTGGAACGGGCTATCAGACACGCCATTGAAGTTGCCTGGAGCAGAGGAAAAATGGACACAATAGATGAATTATTCGGTTACACAGTCAGTACAGGAAAAGGGAAACCCACAAATTCAGAATTTATTGCTCTGATTGCAGATAAAATCAGACTGGAATATAAAAATCGCTCTTTCCAATAGTCATAGTTTGGAGTATAATTATTCAATAAAGGCTACCAAGGAGGGTTTTTCGCATGAAAAATATTTTATTTGCAACATCTGAAGCTGTACCATTTATCAAAACAGGAGGTCTGGCAGATGTAGCTGGCTCATTGCCGAAATATTTTGATAAACGATATTTTGATATTCGTGTGATCTTACCGAAATATGCCTGTATGAAACAGGAATGGAAAGATAAAATGAACTATATCACACATTTCTACATGGATCTTGGATATAAGAACTGCTATGTAGGAATCATGCACATGGAGTACGAAGGAATTCAGTTTTATTTTATTGACAATGAATACTATTTCAGCGGACCCAAACCGTATGATGGAGGAACATGGGATCTGGAGAAATTTGCATTCTTCTCCAAAGCTGTACTGTCAGTTCTTCCGGTTATCGGATTCAGACCGGATATTATACACTGTCATGACTGGCAGACCGGACTTGTTCCCGTATATCTGCACGACAGCTTCCAGCAGAATGAATTTTTCTGGAATATCAAGACGATCATGACAATACATAACCTTAAATTCCAGGGTGTATGGGATGTACAGACAATCAAGAATATCACAGGACTGTCCGATTATTATTTTACAGCAGACAAACTGGAAGCATATAAAGATGCCAACTATCTGAAGGGCGGTATTGTGTTTGCAGATGCAGTCACTACTGTAAGCAATACTTATGCAGAGGAAATCAAGACACCGTTCTATGGAGAAAAACTGGACGGTCTGATGTGTGCGCGTGCAAACAGCCTGCGTGGAATTGTAAATGGTATTGATTACAATGAATTCAATCCTGAAACAGATCCATATATCACAAAGACTTATAATGCAACAACTTTCAGAAAAGAGAAAGTTAAGAACAAACTTCAGTTGCAGAGAGATCTTGGATTGCAGGAAGATCCGAAGACGATGATGATAGGTATTGTATCACGACTGACAGATCAGAAAGGGTTTGATCTGATCGCATATGTGATGGATGAGCTTTGCCAGGATGCTATCCAGCTTGTAATTCTTGGAACCGGTGATGAACGTTATGAGAATATGTTCCGTCACTTTGACTGGAAATATCATGGAAAGGTATCTGCTCAGATCTATTATGATGAGAAAATGTCTCACCGTATCTATGCATCAGCAGATGCGTTCCTGATGCCGTCCTTATTTGAGCCATGTGGTTTGAGTCAGCTGATGAGTCTCCGTTACGGAACACTTCCAATCGTCAGAGAAACAGGTGGACTGAAGGATACGGTCGTACCTTATAATGAATATGAGGGAACTGGAAACGGATTTTCTTTCAGAAACTACAATGCGCATGAGATGCTTGCAACAGTGCGCAATGCGGAAAGAATCTATTATGATAAGAAACGTGAATGGAATAAAATGGTTGATCGTGCTATGGCAGCTGATTTTTCATGGGGTAATTCCGCACGTCAGTATGAAGAAATGTACAACTGGCTGATTGGTGATAAATAGAAACAGGGAGAAATATTAAAAACTACGAAAGAGCAGGGAATGTAAAAAAAGCACATTCCCTGCTTTTACTGTTATGTTGTTACTGTTTACACACCATTATCCCGCGAGGTGTTTTGGCATGAATATGCCAAAATCCCGAGACATACAAGCCGAAATTCCATTGCCGCAGGTAATCTGAAATGAATTTTGGCAACGTTACTGAGAACGGAGTGAACAGTAACATGAAAAGGTTATTCAGGCAGAATAAAAAGCTTGACATTTGACAGGAAGTATAATACTATAATGAATAGAAAACGAACATAAGTTCTTGAAGGGCTGAAGGAGATTAAAATAAATGATAAATGAAGAAAAGCAGAAAGCACTGGAAGCAGCGCTTGGACAGATTGAGAAACATTACGGGAAAGGATCAGTCATGAAACTCGGGGAATCCGGAGCAAATATGCAGGTGGAGACAGTCCCTACCGGATCTTTAAGTCTTGATATTGCACTTGGAGTAGGTGGTGTTCCCAAGGGACGTATCATCGAGATTTACGGACCGGAATCCAGCGGTAAGACAACCGTTGCACTTCACATGGTTGCGGAAGTGCAGAAACGAGGCGGGATTGCCGGATTTATTGATGCAGAACATGCTCTGGATCCTGTCTATGCAAAGAATATCGGTGTAGATATCGATAACCTGTACATATCACAACCGGACAATGGAGAACAGGCACTTGAGATCACAGAGACGATGGTGCGTTCCGGAGCTGTGGATATTGTGATCGTTGACTCGGTTGCCGCACTTGTACCGAAGGCGGAGATTGATGGAGATATGGGTGACAGCCATGTAGGTCTTCAGGCCAGACTGATGTCACAGGCTCTCCGTAAACTTACAGCAGTGATCAGTAAATCTAATTGTGTAGTTATCTTTATCAATCAGCTGCGTGAGAAAGTTGGAGTTATGTTTGGAAACCCTGAGACAACGACAGGTGGGCGTGCTCTGAAATTTTATTCATCTATCCGCATGGATGTCCGCAGAGTAGAGACATTGAAACAGGGCGGTGAGATGGTGGGAAACCACACCAGAATCAAAGTTGTGAAGAATAAGGTGGCTCCGCCGTTTAAACAGGCAGAATTTGATATTATGTTCGGAACCGGCATTTCCAAAGAGGGAGATATTCTTGATCTGGCAGCGGAATGCGGAATTGTAAATAAGAGCGGTGCATGGTACGCATATAACGGAGATAAGATCGGACAGGGACGTGAAAATGCGAAGATTTTCCTGAAAGAGCATACAGATATCTGTGATGAGATTGAGAAGCAAGTCAGAATCCATTATCATCTTCTTCCGGATGAAGAAGGACAGGCCAAAGAGCCGGTGCCGGCAACAGGTGATGCACCGGATGCTTCTGAGGAGTGATCATGGGGAATTCATCCGGAGATCTGAGAGAATTTCTCAGGAATGCAGAGGCTTTAAAGAGACAGACTGTACAGAAACAACAGAAAAATTTAACGGAAGAACCTGAAGAATACAGAGACGCAAGGCGTAAAGCCATGCGTCTCTTAGAACATATGGATCGGACGGAGAAGGGATTGAGAGAGAAATTGCGCCAGGCGGGATTTACCAGTCAGGCGGTTGATCATGCTCTGACATATGTTGAAGCCTATGGATATATAGATGATGAACGATATGCCAGAACTTATATTGCATACAGAATGAATACAAAGAGCCGGCAGAAGATCATCCGGGAACTTATGGGAAAGGGAATAGACAGGAAAACAGCGATAAATGCATGGGAGGAAGAGGCTGCCTTAAATATGCCTGATGAAAAAGAAATCCTCTATCGAACCATAGAAAAGAAATATCCGCCGGATACTGAGCTGGATGAGAAAAAAATGCGTCGGCTCTATGGTTATCTTGTGAGAAGAGGATTTGGATATTCAGACATTGCAGATACTCTTGAGAATATGAATATCAGACTTGTACATACATATTCGGATGAATTATAGTATACTCCATTGTATGCATATTGCAAAATATATTACTGAGAACAGAACGAACAGTAATTAAATATAGGAAAAATATTCAAACAATTATCCTGAAAAACTTGACATAAGTATGAAAAAAAGATAAACTTGTATTGTTGTATTTGTACAATGAAAACTAAATAAGGAGGTGCTCCTGTGACAACAACAATTATTGTTGCAATTGTCGCTGTGGTAGTCGCGCTACTTATTGCAGTTCCTGTTACTTGCAAAGTCGCTGTGAACAATAAAATCCAGAAGGATGCCGAGATTGTTGGGACAGCAGAAGACAAAGCAAGAAGCATCATAGATGAAGCTCTGAAAACAGCTGAGACTAAAAAAAGAGAAGCTTTATTGGAAGTGAAGGAAGAATCTCTCCGTACAAAAAATGAACTGGAGAAAGAAACCAAGGAACGAAGAAACGAACTGCAGAAATATGAAAATCGTGTATTAGCAAAAGAATCCGCGGTTGACAAGAAAGCAGATGCAGTTGAGAAGCGTGAAGCGGAATGCACAGCGAGAGCAGCTGAGGTGCAGAAAAAAGAAAAACGGGTAGAAGAACTTGAGCAAAAAGGAGTACAGGAACTGGAACGAGTTTCAGGTCTGACCTCCGAACAGGCAAAAGAAGAATTACTCAGATCCGTTGAAGATGATGTAAAAGTGGATGTAGCCAGACTTTACAGGGAATTGGAAAGCAGGGCAAAGGAAGAAGCTGGTAAGAAGGCTAAGGAATATGTTGTCAATGCCATCCAGAAATGTGCAGTTGACCATGTAGCTGAAACTACCATTTCGGTTGTTCAGCTTCCGAGCGATGAGATGAAGGGAAGGATTATTGGTCGTGAAGGCCGTAATATCCGTACTCTTGAGACACTTACAGGTGTGGATCTTATTATTGATGATACACCGGAAGCAGTTGTGTTATCTGCTTTTGATCCGATCCGTCGTGAAGTTGCACGTGTAGCTCTTGAGAAACTGATCGTAGATGGACGTATCCATCCGGCCAGAATCGAAGAGATGGTTGAGAAAGCCCAGAGAGAAGTAGAAGCGCAGATTCGCGAAGATGGTGAGAATGCAGCTATGGACGTTGGAGTTCATGGTATTCATCCTGAATTACTGAAACTTCTTGGACGTATGAAGTTCCGTTCAAGTTATGGACAGAATGCTTTAAGACATTCTATTGAGGTAGCTCAGTTATCCGGAATGCTGGCCGGTGAGGTTGGCGTAGATGTCCGTATGGCTAAGAGAGCAGGTCTTCTTCATGATATTGGTAAATCAATTGACCATGAAGTAGAAGGATCTCATATTCAGATTGGTGTGGATCTCTGTAAGAAGTATAAGGAATCCCAGATTGTTATCAATACGGTCGCATCTCATCATGGTGACTGTGAGCCGGAATCTCTGATCGCATGTATTGTACAGGCTGCAGATGCTATTTCAGCGGCGAGACCTGGTGCAAGAAGAGAAACGCTGGAAACTTATACCAATCGTCTGAAACAACTGGAGGATATTACGAACCAGTTTAAAGGTGTTGATAAATCTTTTGCCATTCAGGCGGGAAGAGAAATACGTGTAATGGTAGTGCCGGAGCATGTTAATGATGCAGATATGGTTCTCCTTGCGCGCGATATTGCGAAACAGATTGAAGCAGAACTTGAATATCCCGGTCAGATTAAAGTCAACGTGATACGTGAAAGCAGAGCGATTGACTATGCGAAATAATATGATTGTTCATTTTATGGACTATCGTGGACAGTTCTTTGCAGATATAAACTGTGCAGATTGTATTTATACAGTCTGTGCAGTTTTTTTATGTTATAGGAAATTACTCCGTGATGTTCCTATAACATAAAAAAGCCCTCCGGACACGATTCTTTCTTGTAAAGACAGGAATACTTCCTGGAATTTCTCAGTAAACTGGTACAGGGTGATAGAATGAAGAAAAACAGAACGGGAACCAAAAAATTTCCTGCGCTTATTTTATTTCTTTTTGGATTTCTGGCCGGAAATCTGATACCGAATATAATCTGGAAGGCAAAATGGCAGCAGAAAACATGGGCATCGGTATATTTTCTGAGTACATTTGCAGGAAAAAATACAGGCAATATTGAATATCTGAAAGAAATATTAAAATACAGAGGTGTTTTTTATCTGTTGAATATAATCTGTGGATTTTCGGTTTTTGGTGCGCCGCTTGCTGTTATAACGCTTCTGGGATCAGGATTGTATGCAGGTATGATAATGACTGTTTCTATACTGGAATTTGGATTTGCAGGCGGGGTGATCGGAATGGGACTTTTGCTGCCACAATATTTATTTTACATTCCGGTCTGGCTTTATTCTATGGAACAGGAATGGAAGATATCATCAGAAATATGGAGAAACAGAGGTCTGATTTCCGGAGAAGTCAGTATTTATCTTAAAAAAATGTGCATTGCAGCAGTAGGATATTTTCTGGGAATACTTATCGAATGCTATGTGAACCCTCTGATCATTGACATTATTCTGAAATATATAAAAATTTTTTAATGACATATTTACTATATTTAGTATTGGTTGTCATAAAATCTCCGACATATGGTATTTGATGCTGAAAAAGCTTGAAATACAAGGATTTTTCTCGAAAAAAAGGTTTGATTTTATGTAAAATAAACAGTATAATACATATACATTTTATCGGAGAGAGTACAATTTTCTGCTGATAAACTGCGAAGAGGATTAATTTTCGTCTGATCGCAGGAGCTACAGGCAGCGGATATTTTGATTAAAAGGAAACGGGAATATGGACATAGAAATAAGGGAATTTATTACATATCTGCATAATACAAAAAAAACATCGGCAAATACAGAGATCTCATACCAGAGAGATCTGAAAAAAATGGCGGAATTTCTGAAGGAACGGGGAATCAGAAATTATAAAGATGTAAAAGAACTTGAGCTTGAAGGGTATATCAGTTACATGGAACGTGAGAAGTTTGCGTCATCTTCCATTTCCAGAAGCGTTGCTTCTATGAGAGCATTTTTTCAGTATCTGTGGAAGGAAGGCGTGATCGCAGAAGATCCGGCAGATAACCTGAAACCTCCGAAGGTTGAGAAAAGGGCACCTGAGATACTTACCATAGAAGAAGTGGATAAATTACTTCAGCAGCCGAAATTGGATACTCCTAAAGGGATAAGAGATTCAGCAATGCTGGAATTGCTGTATGCAACAGGTATGAGAGTCAGTGAGATGCTTCATCTTCAGATTTTTGATGTCAATCTCCAGTTTGGATATGTGGTTTGTAATGAGAATGGAAAAGAGAGGATTATCCCTATTGGTATTCCATGCAAGAAGGCAATGGAACGGTATCTGCAAACAGCCAGAACTGTTTTTGTGAAAGATGAGAAAGAAACAGCATTATTTACAAATTGTTCAGGGAAAGCGATGAGCCGTCAGGGATTCTGGAAAGTATTAAAGGGATATGCGGATGATGCCGGTATCAAAAGGGATATTGCCCCGCATACATTGAGACATTCTTTTGCTGTGCATATGCTGCAGAATGGTGCGGATATACGAAGCGTTCAGGAAATGCTGGGACATTCCGATATTTCCACTACGCAGGTTTATCTGGGCATGAATATGAATAAAATGCGTGATGTGTATATGAAAACACATCCACGTCATTAAAAACTTATTATTTATGAGGATTGCTATAATGTCAAATGAAAAAGCTTCTATAGTCTGTTTTGAACAGTTTATAGAAGCTTTTTTAACTGAATCAAGTAAGTCCCCTGCTTTAATTGCGGAGAGCAATAAGCAGTGGTGGCTGAATAGTTTTTTCCTGTAATGTCATAACATGTGCTAGTTACAGATAGTGTAATTACAGCGATCCATCTGATCAGAGAGTATGGAATGTTGTTTATAAACAATAACGGATTAACACATCTCAGCAATTGTATACAGAAGACGTTCGGATTCTTCCCATCCAAGACATGGATCGGTAATAGATTTTCCGTAAATATGATCACATCCGATCTTCTGATTTCCCGGTTCAATATAACTCTCGATCATAAGCCCTTTTACCAGAGTATGAAGTTCCGGGTCTACCTGGCGGCTGTGGAGAACCTCTTTTGCAATACGAACCTGCTGGTCATATTGTTTATTAGAATTAGAGTGGTTGGTATCAACGATAACAGCCGGATTTTTAAGGTTTTTCTCCTGATATTTTTCCCAGAGAAGACGAAGATCCTCGTAATGATAGTTCGGGATTGCCTCCCCATGTTTATTTACGGCACCGCGGAGAATTGTATGAGCCAGTTCATTACCTGTTGTTTCTACTTCCCAGCTTCTGTAGATAAAACGATGTCCACCCTGAGCTGCTACAACGGAATTGAGCATAACTGCAAGATCGCCGCTGGTTGGATTTTTCATACCTGCAGGAACTTCCATGCCGCTGACGGTAAGACGATGCTGCTGGTCTTCCACAGAACGTGCACCTACTGCCACATAAGAAAGCAGGTCAGAAAGGTAACGGTAATTTTCCGGATAAAGCATCTCATCTGCACAGGTCATACCACTGGTCTGGATTGCATGGATATGCATTTTACGGATTGCTACAAGCCCTGCAAGAAGATTTGGCTGTTTCTCGGGATCCGGCTGGTGAACCATACCTTTATAGCCTTCTCCTGTTGTTCTTGGTTTGTTTGTATAAACACGTGGAACAATCAGAACCTTGTCAGCTATTTTCTCCTGAACATTGCGTAATCTGGTAAGATAGTCCAGAACAGCATCTTCATTATCTGCTGAACAAGGACCGATGATTGCAAGGAATTTATCGGACTTTCCGGTAAAAACATCACGCAGTTCTTTATCTCTTGCATCTTTAACAGCCTGAATTTCAGCATCAATGGGATACTGATTACGGATTTCTTCAGGGGTTGGTAATTTTTTGATAAAATCGAATCCCATAGTAATATCTCCTTTGTGTCTATTTGTCTTGCTTTTTTCGGAATTTATTATAAACCATTCCTATCTGAATGTCGATAGCCAAAATATTTTCGGATGACTTTCTGCGATCATATCAAGCGTTACTGTTCACTTCGTTCTCAGTAACGTAGCCAAAATTCATTCCAGATTACCTGCGGCAATGGAATTTTGGCCTGTATGTCTTTGGATTTTGGCATATTCACGCCAAAACACCTCGCGGGATAGTGGTGTGTGAACAGTAACATCATATCAAGTCTCTTAATCAATATGCATTATTTACGGGGATTGCTATAGTTGTTTTGCAGTATCTGTAAACTGTGCAGGATGCTGAGCGCCAGTTCGCTGCAGAGAATCCCGTACAGATATCCCCGGATTCCCAGAACAGGGATTGCAAACAGCACGAAACTGATCCGGATGCAGACGCTGATCACACTGTGCAGCAGGCAGATGCCGGATTTTCCAAGGCCGTTGAGTACACTGGTGAGAGTGGTGTTCAGGTACAGAAAAGGACAGATATAGGACATGGTATGGATATAGATTCCGGCTGTTTGACTGTGAAACAGAAAATTTCCAAGAAATTCTCCAAGAAACAGAAAAAAAACCAAGCAGGATCCGCCTAGCAGCAGACAGTATCGGAAAATCCTGCCGATCACATATTGGATTCGCTTTTGATACCCCAGAGTCTGCAGCTGGGTAATGGAGGGAATCAGCATGGCCGCAGCCGAGTTTGTAAGCGTAGCGGGGAAAAGAATAAGCGGAAGTGCCATCCCTGTAAAGATTCCGTAAACACTCAGGGAATCTTTGGGAGTAAGTCCTGACATTTGCAGCCTTGCAGGTATAAGAATCACTTCAATACTTCCCAGAAGGGTGAGCAGTATTTTATTCATGGTAAGAGGAACGGAAATATGGAGCAATTTTCTGAGAACAGAAAGCGGTCTTCTGATATTCCGGATACTATAATGTGTTACCTTAAAATGCATACTGACTGCGAAAAGAGAAATAAAAGATGAGGCTATTTCCCCGATAAGATTTCCGCCGACTGCAATTGCCGGAGTGATGTTTCGCCCTTGCGATGCACAGATCAGATAAAGAATATAGCATCCGCCTGTGCGGAAAAGCTGTTCCAGAAGCTGGACTCCTGCGGGAAATCCGGCCTGTTTTCTTCCCAAATAATAGCTGCTGATACAGGTATGAAGTGTACTCAACGGAATACTCAGAGAAAGAATCCGTATCAGACCGGAGGTCTGTGACTCTTTCAGAATCTGTACTGCCCAGAAATCCGCATAGCTGTAAAGAAACCAGGAGAATACCAGGGAGAAAACAACAGAAAATACAGTTCCCACGACAAAATAATCTGAGATATGACGACTGGGATTTTTGGAAACTTTTTCTGCGGCAGTGAGGCGGGAGATTGCAGTCTGGATACCGGAAGCGCAGATGGACATGATCAGAATCTGCAGTGGAAGTATAAGCTGAAAGATACCAAGCCCATGTGCACCAATAGTGTGTGACAGGAATATTCTGTAAAAGAACCCCATAAGTCTGCTTAACAAACCGGCAAATGTAAGAAGTAAAGTTCCTTTGATAAAAAGTTTTTTTGACATAATGAAAAATCCAGACCTTTTCATGCGCAGCAGGTGCGAATATCCGCTTGACTAAAAAACAGTAACCTGCCGAAACGCCTTTACAGCAATATATGAACAAAACAGCCTTGACAGAACGGTTTGTTTCTGGTAAAGTAATCATGAAATCCGAGGGAAACACTGGGAATTAAAAAACGAGGTGAGAAAATGAAACTCTCAACAAGAGCCCGTTATGGCTTGAAAGCATTGATAGATCTTGGTTTGCACAGTGCGAATGAAGCGATATCTTTACAGAGTATTGCGGAGAGACAGGATATTTCCACAAGCTATCTCGAACAGCTTATGGCCATGCTTAAGAAGGCCGGTCTTGTAAAGAGCAGCAGAGGGGCTTACGGCGGATACCAGCTTGGCAAGCCGGCAGATGAGATCTCGGTCGGTGAAGTCCTGCGTGTGCTGGAAGGCAGCCTGGAAGCAGCAGCCTGTCCCGGGATTGAGAATGACGGAACCTGCCATGGCAGTGATGTATGTGTGGCAAAGCTCGTCTGGAAGAGAATCAATGACAGTATTACAAGCGCTGTCGATACCCTGATGCTTGGTCAGCTGATCGAGGAAAGCAGAAGAGTACATGAAGAAAAAATGGAAAGTCAGGGCATGGAAGAAAATGTACCGGACATACTTAAATAAAACAGGAGGACAAGAAAATGGGAAAAATGATTTATCTGGACAATGCAGCAACAACTAAAACAGCACCGGAGGTTGTCCAGGCAATGCTGCCATATTTTTCAGAATATTATGGCAACCCGTCCAGTATTTATGATTTTGCAGGCAAGAGCAAAGAGGCGATCACCAAAGGAAGAGAGCAGATCGCAGAAGTTCTTGGAGCAAAGAAAGAAGAAATTTATTTCACAGCAGGTGGTTCCGAGTCTGATAACTGGGCTCTGAAGGCTACCTTTGAGGCATATAAAGCAAAAGGAAACCACATCATCACAACAAAGATCGAGCATCATGCAATTCTCCATACCTGTGAATATCTGGAGAAACGCGGCGCAAAGATCACATATGTAGATGTAGACGAGAACGGTATTGTAAAACTGGATGAACTTGAGAAAGCAATCACACCGGAAACAATCCTGATTTCTGTAATGTTTGCAAACAACGAGATTGGTTCTATCCAGCCGATCAAGGAAATCGGACGTATCGCAAAAGAGCATGGAGTGCTTTTCCACACAGATGCTGTTCAGGCATTCTGTCAGGTTCCGATCAATGTGGATGAATGCAATATTGATATGTTAAGCTCCAGCGGACATAAGATCAATGGACCAAAAGGAATCGGTTTCCTCTACATTCGTAAGGGTGTAAAAATCCGTTCCTTTGTACATGGCGGTGCACAGGAACGTAAACGTCGTGCAGGTACAGAGAATGTGCCGGGAATCGTTGGATACGGTGCAGCAGCAGCACGTGCAAATGCATCCATGAAAGAACGTACTGACAAAGAAATCGCTATCAGAGATCATCTGATCCACAGAATTGAGACAGAGATTCCTTATGTAAAAGTAAACGGTGACCGTATAAAACGTCTTCCGAATAACGTAAATGTCAGCTTCCAGTTTGTTGAGGGCGAATCTCTCCTGCTGATGCTGGATAATTATGGAATCTGTGCATCCAGCGGATCTGCCTGTACATCAGGTTCTCTTGATCCGTCCCATGTACTTCTTGCAATCGGACTTCCGCACGAGATTGCACATGGTTCTCTGCGTATGACACTCAGTGAAGAGACAACAATGGAAGATGTAGATTTCGTAGTGGACAGATTGAAAGAAATTGTAGCGCACTTAAGAAGCATGTCTCCATTATATGAAGATTTCATGAAAAAACAGAATAAATAACAAAACAGAAGATAATTGTTTGTATTTTTGCAGTTACAACAGAAATAATATTAAAAGAAAGTCAGGATAACAGGAGGAAACACAAATGGCTTACAGTGAAAAAGTAATGGATCATTTTCAGCATCCGCGTAATGTAGGAGAAATAGAGAACGCAAGTGGCGTAGGTACAGTGGGAAATGCAAAATGCGGTGATATCATGAGGATTTTTCTTGATATCGATGATGAAACACATATCATCAAAGACTGCAAATTCAAAACATTCGGATGTGGTGCGGCAGTTGCAACCAGCAGCATGGCAACAGAGATGGTAATGGGAAAAACCATCGAAGAAGCTATGGAAGTTACAAATAAGGCAGTTATGGAAGCCCTGGACGGACTTCCGCCTGTAAAAGTACACTGCTCCCTGCTTGCAGAGGAAGCAATCCATGCGGCTCTGTGGGATTATGCACAGAAGCATCATATTGAGATTAAAGGTCTTAAGAAACCAAAGTCTGATATTCACGAAGGCGAAGAAGCAGAGGAAGAAGAATATTGATTATAGCAAAAAATCTGAATCTGTTTGTAATCTGAAATCGTTATTTATAAAGAAGGGGCGGGTGATACTCATCATCTGCCCTGTGCTTTATATTATGGCATTATATGATACCAGGGACAAAAGATATTTTGTGAAGCAGTTCCCGCAATTTTTATTATATGATGCTGCTATAAATATTTTCTGCAGGAGGTAGAAATGACAGGACTTACAAATGAACAGGTGCAGGAGAGGATTGCAGAAGGAAAAGTTAATGTCAACGAGAACCCGAATACCAGAACCTACAAGCAGATCATTTTGGAAAACACGCTCACATTTTTTAACTTTTTAAATATTGCATTGCTTGTTCTGGTGCTTTTTGTGAGATCTTATAAGAACTCCATGTTTATGGGAATCATTCTGATCAATACAGTGATAGGTATTATTCAGGAAATCAGAGCAAAGAAGACGATTGACAAACTTGCAATCCTTACAGAGAGTAAAACAGTAGTTTTGCGTGAGGGGAAGAAATGGAGTATTTCCACAGAGAAACTTGTTCTGGATGATCTGATCTTTCTGAAAACAGGAGATCAGGTTCCGGCTGACGTAAAGGTACTGGAGGGAACTGTAGAAGTAAACGAGTCTCTACTCACCGGTGAGTCGGACAATCTGTCCAAAAGCCAGGGAGACGAACTTTTTTCAGGAAGCTTTGTGACATCAGGGGAAGCTTGCTGTCAGGTAATCCATGTTGGAAAAGATAATTATGCATCGCAGATCACAAGTGAAGCAAAGGAATTTAAACGTCATAATTCGGAACTTCGCAATTCTCTGAATGCGATTCTGAAGGTGATCAGTATCATTATCGTGCCTCTTGGTGCCATGTTGTTTTACAAGCAATATATGATCGTAGGAGATACACTGAAGGATTCTGTGGTAAATATGGTTGCCGCAGTACTTGGAATGATCCCGGAAGGCCTGGTACTTCTGACAAGTGTGGCACTAACATTGGGTTCTATGGTTCTTGCTACAAAGAAGACACTTGTGCAGGAGCTTTACTGTATTGAAACGCTGGCGAGAGTTGACACGCTCTGTCTGGATAAGACCGGTACGATCACAGAAGGTACCATGAAGGTTGAAGATGTGCAGTTGTATGATACAGCACGGACAACTGTTGTACAACATACAGCAAAATTTGATCCGGAAACAGGGGAGCCTGTTCAGAATGTGTCAGCATTAAAACCGGAGGTTACGGTATCAGCAGAGAAGGAAAACGGACAGATACAGGAAACAGTAAATTTAGAAACGGTATCTCAGGAAGAAAGACAGAAGATTCAGGAAATTGACCACATTATGGGAAATATGATGTCAGTTCTTCATGATCAGAATGCAACAGCAGATGCGCTGAGAAAGCGCTTTCCTTCAAGAAATGACCTGAAACTGATCCATGCCATTCCTTTCTCCTCAGACAGGAAATACAGTGGTGCTGTTTTTGAAGGAAGAGGAACTTATCTGATGGGAGCTGCACAGTTCCTTTTTCCGGAAGGAAATGAAGAACTTCTGGAACATTGTAGCAGTTACGCACAGGAGGGATACCGTATCCTTGTTCTGGCTCACAGTGAACAGGAGACGAAAGGAACGGAACGCCCGACAGGACTTGAACCGTTGGGACTGTTTCTCATCACTGACGTGATACGTGAGGAAGCACCGGATACTCTGGCTTTTTTTGACAGCCAGGGAGTTGACCTTAAAGTTATCTCAGGAGATGATCCTGTGACTGTCTCTGCGATTGCAAAGAAAGCAGGACTGAAAAATGCCAATCATTATATCGATGCAACAACAATCAAAACTTCGGAAGAAATGCAGCGTGCAGTTGCAGAGTGCAGTGTATTCGGGCGTGTAACACCACAGCAGAAGAAACAGATGGTACAGGCTCTTCAGTCACAGAAGCATACAGTTGCGATGACCGGTGACGGTGTAAATGACGTACTTGCACTCAAGGAAGCAGACTGCAGTATTGCCATGGCAGCAGGAAGCGATGCAGCTAAAAATATTGCAAATGTCGTTCTTCTTGATTCTAATTTCGGGGCAATGCCTCATATTGTAAATCAGGGCCGTCGTGTTGTAAACAATATCAGAAGTGCGGCATCCATGTTTCTGATCAAAACAATTTTTTCTGTTTTATTGTCATTGATCACAATTTTCTTTGGAGATGCATATCCCTTTGAACCAATCCAGATGTCACTGATCAGTGCCTGCGCAGTGGGAATTCCTACATTTCTTCTGACACAGGAAAATAATTACAATAAGATTGACCATACATTCCTGAGGCACGTATTTATGAATGCATTTCCTGCGGCAGTAACCATTACAGGATGTGTATTTACGATCATGCTGGTCTGTCAGGATGTATACCATTCCAACGTCATGCTTAATACAGCCTGTGTTCTGGTTACGGGGTGGAACTATATGTCTGCACTGCGTACAGTTTATTCGCCGCTGAACACATACAGAAAAGTGATCATTTATGGAATGCAGTTTGCATTTTTTATAAGTGCGGTTGTATTGCAGGATTTGCTGACATTGGGTTCTCTGGAATTTGGAATGATCATTCTGGTATTTGTACTGATGACATTCTCTCCAATCCTGATCGAAACTATTACAGAATGGATCAGGAGGATTTATGAGAAGTCACTGGACAGAGAAGATGAAAATAAAGGATTTTTTGCAAGATTTTTGGAAAGAGTCCAGAAGTAAAAAACGAGGACAATCTGTAAAATATGCAGATTGTCCTCGTTTGCATTATGCGGTCTGCGTTATGCAGATTAATGGTTTATTTCTTTCTGCACAGCCAGAAGCATCCAAATGCAGGGATCATAACACCTTTAGCTTCCATCTCATGTCCTGAGATAAGATCAGTGTATATGCCGTCATCTTCGTTGATCCATGCAACCTTATCCTGATCGCTGAAGTTATAGATTCCGATGAATTTCTCCTCTGCATTTTCGCGTACGATTGCAAGGATAGAAGAATCCCAGGTATCGATTGTACGAAGATCAGCTGTTGTATCAAAAACGCTGTGTGAACTTCTGATATGTTCCAGATGATCCAGTGCGTGGAAAAGTTTTCCCTGTACTGTATCTGCGATATTTCTGTTTGGAGCAAGTGACCAGTTGAATTCTCCTCTGTGAAGATAGCGGGAATCAACTGCCTTATCAGGATCATCTTTATAAGAATAGTCGTTTACCTGACCAATCTCATCTCCACTGTAGATTACAGGGATACCTGACTGGGAAAGCATAAATGCATGAAGTGTGATGTCATAGCGCACACTTCTGTCAACACCAGCTACATTTCCTTCAAAACCATATTTCTCAATGCCGCACAGAGATGCGGTAGTACCGCAAAGTCTTGCATCACCCAGACGCGGGTCATCATTGTAAAGTTCACCGCGGCCAAATGTATCCGGATATTTGCCTGTAAAGAAATCATTCAGGAATTTCTTATGAGAAACCTCATCGATTGAGAAATTCTTCAGGAAATCATAATCCAGTCCCCAGCCAATATCATCGTGGCAACGCAGATAATTCTGGAAGATGTATTCTTTTGGAAGAGATCCCAGAATATCCAGCTGTCTGCGAAGCAGAGATACATCTTTGGTTGCAACTGTGTGCCAGGTGCTTGCCATAGTAGTAACGTTATACAGGATATGGCATTCCGGCTTTTCAAGTGTACCGAAATATGGAACAACTTTTTCAGGAGCCATGACAACCTCTCCGAGAAGAAGGACTCCCGGGCACACGATCTCGCAGATCATACGCATCATACGTACGATTGTGTGAACCTGTGGCAGGTTGCGGCAGTTTGTTCCAAGCTGCTTCCAGATATAAGGAACTGCATCGAGACGTACGATGTCAACACCCTGGTTTGCCAGATATAACATATTGTAGACCATTTCGTTAAACACAACAGGATTTCTGTAGTTTAAATCCCACTGGTATGGATAGAAAGTAGTCATGACATGCTTGTGAAGGTCATCCAGCCATGTAAAGTTGCCCGGTGCGGTAGTTGGGAATACCTGTGGACAGGTCTTCTCATAGAGAGCAGGAACATCGTAGGTATCAAAGAAGAAATAACGGTCCTGGTATTCTTTTTCACCTGCGCGAGCCCGTTTTGCCCACTCATGCTCTTCGGAAGTATGGTTCATAACGAAATCAAGGCAGATGTTGATGCCGCGTTCATGGCATTTGGAGGTAAGCTCTGAAAAGTCCTCCATAGTACCAAGCTCAGGCTGCACTGTGCGGAAGTCAGCTACTGCGTAACCACCGTCACTTTTTCCTTTCGGAGATGCGAGCAGAGGCATCAGATGAAGATAATTGACATTGCATTCTTCCACATAATCCAGATGTTCCTCCAGACCTTTTAAAGTATGTGCAAAATTGTTTACATACATCATCATGCCTACAAGGTCATTGCGTTTATACCAGTCCGGATCAGCCTCACGCTTTTTATCAGATGCCTTTAATGCTGAATTTCTGCTGTTATAGAAAGCTTCCATATTAGAAGTAAGATCATGCAGATAGGTCATGACATCATCACGATCCTGATATAATTCGCAATATAACCATTTCAGCTCATCATAATGTTTCTGAAAACGTTCGTTATATAAAGTAAGATCAACAGGAACGTCCAGTTTAACAGGTTCCACTTTGGAAGTCTCGACCTTAACAGGTTCTACTTTGGAAGTCTCGACCTTAACAGGTTCCACTTTGGAAGTCTCGACCTTAACAGGTTCTACTTTAGAAGTCTCGACCTTAACAGGTTCCACTTTGGAAGTTTCGACCTTAACAGGTTCTACTTTAGAAGTTTCAACTCTGACAGGCTCAGTTTTGGAAGTAGTCACTTGTAAAATTTCTGATTCCTGCTTTCTGACTGTTGATGAAGAACGTTTCTTCTGGAGTCTTTTTTTAGCCATAATATTCCTCCCTGGTTTATGAAAAATACAGTAACCGGGCAGTGTCGGGACATATAAAACATAAATATGGAGACACCGGACAGTTACGAATATATACAGAAAGCTGCAATTTCCATATCTGCTGTCAGTTTTTTATCATGATCAGCTATGATGCAGACCAGAGAAACAGTATTTGGAGCAGTTTGGAAATCGGGCTTCTGAAATCATATGTAATATTATATTATAGGAACTGCCATATAGGCAAGTACTGACACGTTTTACAGAGAAATAAATTCCGGTTTACGGTCTTTGAAGATTGTATAGTAACGAAAACCACAGGCTTCCAGTACACTGGCAGCTTTATCAAATGCACAGGCGATTTTATCCGGAGTATGCGCATCTGCTCCGATGGTGATGATCTCTCCGCCAAGTTCTCTATAGCGCCTTATTACGGCAGTACATGGATTGGGTTCTCCAAGACCATAATGATATCCGCCTGTATTAAGTTCGATGCCTTTTCCCATGGAAATCAGTTTCTTCAGAATCTCATCCAAAATATCTTTATACCGTCCGTAAGAATATTCCCGGTTCTTGTTAGGACCATAACGGACAACATAATCAATATGTCCGTAAACGTCAAATCCGTCATATGCGGAAATGTTTTCAAGAATGGATTCAAAATATTCCATATAACATAAAAATTCCTTACGTCCTTCAAAAAATTCCGGGTAATAAGGATCATACCCATGGACAAGATGGGATGAACCGATAACGAAATCAAAAGGTGTCTGAGAGAGAAGTGAGTCAAAATATTCTCCCAGATGCATCTGCAGTCCCAGTTCAATTCCGAAACGTACCTGAATTTTATCCTTATACATATCTGAAAGTTCAGCCAGCTTTTCTTTGTAAGCCGGAATATCCAGAGAAAAATCCAGATTGTCCGGAGTAACAGGGTAATCCGGATCCAGATGTTCCGTAAAAGTAATTCCCTGTAGTCCCGTTTCAACAGCGCGATGGATCATAACTTCCATAGGCGTATCCGAGTCAGCAGAAAAAGAAGAGTGCATATGACAATCCCACAATATTTGTCTGCCCATAATTTCAGTCCTTTCTTCTGTAAAAACAGTACTGTTATATTTGCGTGTGATATATTATAAATGAATACTGTGTCCTCTTAAATGGATATATCTGCACCTGAAATATCACAATTACAGGCCCGGATCAGTGTATTCATAAAGCACTGTATACACAGTATAACATATAATTTACATTTTTTACTTAATTTTTATCTGTTTTTTGGAAAATGGTCTTGAATTTTTGTTTAGAATTATGTACAATACATTACAGGTTGATGATTCTTTAACAAACAAAGGATTACCATAATTAACCACTTAATTCATAGGAGGAATTTTATCATGGCAGTAAAAGTTGCAATTAATGGTTTTGGACGTATTGGACGTCTTGCATTCCGTCAGATGTTTGGAGCAGAAGGATTTGAAATCGTAGCAATCAACGATTTAACATCTCCTAAAATGCTTGCTCACTTATTAAAATATGATTCAACACAGGGAAAATATGCTCTTGCAGATACAGTAACAGCAGGAGAAGATTCCATCACAGTTGACGGAAAAGAAATCAAAATTTACGCAAAAGCTAACGCTGCTGAACTTCCATGGGGAGAAATCGGTGTAGACGTAGTTCTTGAGTGTACAGGATTCTATACATCCAAAGACAAAGCTCAGGCTCATATCGATGCAGGTGCTAAACACGTTATCATTTCCGCTCCGGCTGGAAACGATCTTAAGACAATCGTTTACAATGTAAACCATGAAACTCTTACAAAAGAAGATCACATCATCTCCGCAGCTTCCTGTACAACAAACTGCTTAGCTCCAATGGCTAAAGCATTAAATGATCTTGCTGCAATCAAATCCGGTATCATGTGCACAATCCACGCTTACACAGGCGATCAGATGACACTTGACGGACCACAGAGAAAAGGTGATTTAAGAAGATCTCGTGCAGCTGCAGTTAACATCGTTCCTAACAGCACAGGTGCTGCTAAAGCTATCGGTCTTGTTATTCCGGAACTGAACGGTAAACTTATCGGATCTGCTCAGCGTGTTCCTACCCCAACAGGTTCTACAACAATCTTAACAGCAGTTGTTGAAGGAAACGTAACAAAAGAACAGATCAACGCAGCTATGAAAGCAGCTTCTAATGAATCCTTCGGATACAACGAAGATGAAATCGTATCCAGCGATATCGTTGGTATGAGATTTGGTTCTCTGTTCGATGCTACTCAGACAATGGTTCTTCCACTTGAGAATGGCACAACAGAAGTACAGGTAGTTTCCTGGTATGACAACGAGAACTCCTACACAAGCCAGATGGTTCGTACAATCAAACACTTTGGTAAATTACTGAACGCTTAATTTTCAGTAAGTGTAAAGGAATAGACTCCAACGAAGGGTCCGGTCTGATTTGGACCGGACCCTTTTCGCGTGGTCTGGAATGACAGCAGGAAATCAATAAGTTACTGTTTACAGATATGCAGTAACTGTTAAAGAATATTATTAAGGAGGCACCACAAATGCTGAATAAAAAATCTGTTGATGATATCAATGTAAAAGGCAAAAAAGTTCTTGTAAGATGTGACTTCAATGTTCCTCTTCAGGATGGAAAGATCACAGATGAGAACCGTCTGGTTGCAGCTCTTCCTACAATCAAGAAGCTGATCGCTGACGGCGGAAAGGTTATTCTCTGCTCCCACCTTGGAAAACCGAAGGGAGAGTCGAAACCGGAATTATCTCTTGCACCGGTTGCAAAACGTCTTTCCGAATTATTAGGACAGGAAGTTAAGTTTGCAGCAGATCCTGAAGTAGTAGGACCTAACGCAAAAGCAGCAGTAGCTGAGATGAAAGACGGAGATGTTATCTTACTTGAGAACACACGTTATCGCGCAGAAGAAACAAAGAACGGAGACGAATTCAGCAAAGAACTTGCTTCTCTTTGTGATGTATTTGTTAATGATGCATTTGGTACAGCTCACAGAGCACACTGCTCTAATGTTGGTGTGACCAAATATGTTGATACAGCAGTTGTTGGTTACTTAATGCAGAAGGAAATCGATTTCCTTGGAAATGCAGTGAACAATCCTGAGAGACCGTTTGTTGCCATCCTTGGCGGAGCTAAGGTTTCCAGTAAGATTTCTGTAATCAATAACCTTCTTGATAAAGTAGATACTCTTATCATTGGTGGTGGTATGTCTTACACATTCTCAAAAGCTATGGGTGGACATATCGGAACATCTCTTTGTGAGGATGATTATCTTCAGTATGCATTGGACATGATGAAGAAAGCAGAAGACAAAGGTGTGAAACTTCTTCTTCCGTTAGATAACAGAATCGGTGATAACTTCTCTAATGACTGTAATATCCAGGTTGTTAAACGTGGTGAGATTCCGGACGGATGGGAAGGAATGGATATCGGACCGGAAACAGAGAAGCTTTTCGGTGACGCAGTAAAAGATGCTAAGACAGTTGTATGGAACGGACCGATGGGCTGCTTCGAAATGCCAAACTTCGCTCATGGTACAGAAGCTGTTGCAAAAGCACTTGCTGAAACAGATGCCACAACTATTATCGGTGGTGGTGATTCTGCAGCTGCAGTTAACATCCTTGGTTATGGCGACAAGATGACACACATCTCCACAGGTGGCGGTGCATCTCTTGAATTCCTGGAAGGAAAAGAACTCCCGGGTGTTGCAGCAGCAAACGATAAATAAGAATATAATAACATCCCACAGGGATACTAAGGAGATAAATCATCATGGCAAGAAAGAAAATTATCGCTGGTAACTGGAAAATGAACATGACACCAAGCGAAGCCGTTAAATTAGTAGAAACATTAAAACCATTAGTAGTTAACGATGAAGTAGACGTAGTATTCTGCGTACCTGCAATCGATATCATCCCGGTTGTAGAAGCTGCTAAGGGAACAAACATCCAGGTTGGTGCTGAGAACATGTACTTTGAAGAGAAAGGTGCATACACAGGAGAAATCTCCCCTGCAATGCTCGTAGATGCCGGAGTTAAATATGTTGTTCTCGGGCATTCCGAAAGAAGAGAATACTTCGGAGAAACAAACGAAGATGTTAACAAGAAAGTTCTCAAAGCTTTCGAACATGGAATTACACCTATCATGTGCTGTGGCGAAACTCTTACTCAGAGAGAACAGGGCGTGACAATGGATTTCATCCGTCAGCAGGTTAAAGTTGGATTCCAGGGTGTTACAGCAGATCAGGCTAAGACAGCAGTTATCGCTTACGAGCCAATCTGGGCAATCGGAACAGGTAAAACAGCTACAACTGAGCAGGCTCAGGAAGTATGCGCAGGTATTCGTGCATGCATCGCTGAAATCTATGATGAAGCAACAGCAGAAGCAATCCGTATCCAGTATGGCGGATCTGTAAATCCTGCAACAGCACCTGACTTATTCGTTCAGAACGATATCGATGGCGGCCTTGTAGGTGGCGCTTCTCTGAAAGCTGATTTCGGAAAGATCGTAAATTATAAATAAATAGCTAAATTTAGCTAATGTGTCCAAACGAGAAATAATATAACGCCCCTAAATGCAATGAAAATTGGTAGTTTTTACTAATTGAACTGTATTTAGGGGCGTTTTATAATATCGCTAATATCACTTTTTGCTATCACTTTTTGGGCACAAAATCATCTTGATTTAAAAAAGTGATAATAGTCATATGGAGGAATTAGAATGTCTAAAAACAATGATGGTAAAAGAGAAAATGGCGAAGGAACCACACGAAGACTGTTGAGCGGAAAATATGAATGTATTGTGCAGAGCAAGTACATGAATCCGAAGACTGGAAAACCGAAAAGGATTAAAAGAATCTGCGATACTGAATCTGCGGCACGGGAAAAAGCGAAAATGGATTTGGCTGCATGGGAAAAAGAGATTGAACGTGGACGAGATACTAAGATAAATAAAGCGAAAACATTCGGAGAATATATGAATGAATATATTGAAAATGAAGCAAAACCATCTTTAACTGGAAGTGGATATCATTCATATGTCAGTAATATGAATCGGAATTTCTTTAGTTTTCCTATAGCCAGATATCAGTTGCATATGCTGAGTGCTGTAGAATTTGAAAAATATTTTGATTCTATATTGGCACTTAAAAGCAGGAAGACATGTTCATTGCCGATACAGTTATGCAGACGATGCTGTAAATGGCTTGTAGATCGTAGTCTACTTAAAGAAAATTATGCTGCACAGGCAAGGATCAAGAAAGAAATTTCCGATGAATATGACAAGAAAAGAGAAGATGATATCAAAAATCGTAAAAAAATCTTCTCACCACAGGACATTGAAAAATTCTATTATGCTTACAAAAACAATATGGGACAATATCCGGTTGTTGTTTTATTTCTTTTGGAAACTGGTTTGAGGGCTGGGGAATTTGCGGCATTACGGAATGATAACATTGACCTTGAAAATAATAAAATTCATATTGTAGAAACGCAATCTCTTCGTTTTAAAGATAATAACAAGGATGGCGGCGTAGAATACTACACGAAAGTTCCGAAAAATGGTGAGGCTCGATTTGTCATGATGTCTGATTTGTGTAAGGAATGTGTATTGTATATGATGGAGCAGACCAGACTTAAATGTAAAAACAATCCAGATAATTTATTATATCCAGTGTTTACAAGCGGTAAGAGACGTTCTAATGATTCCATGGAGGTGTGTTTTAAAGCCTTGTGCGATAAATTAGACATAGATAGAGATATACACCTTACAAAGAATGGACAAATGCGAGGTTTATGTCTTCATTCGCTTAGACATACAGCAGATACTATGGCTAATACAGCTAAAAATGCAAACGTAGTTAATACAGCTCTCATGATGGGACATAAGGCAATTAACGTTGAAAATGTATATACACATGCGACGGAAGATGCTCTCAGTAGTGTCACAACGCCCTCACAAGCGGTGCTTGACGAATATAAAAAGGATACTGATAATAATATCGACGATGAAGAATTGTATAAAATGTATCTTAAATTAAAAGAAAAATTTGAATAAGAAAGGGATAGGCAGACGGTTTGCTGTTACTGGTCTGCCTGTTTTTTGTTGCCAATTTAGCACTGAAGGTATGGTAGAATGTTTGCAATGTTAGAAAGAAGAGCTTAGGGAGTGTTTATTCTTTTTCAAAAATGATGGAATCTGTTTTTCTCAGACAATAAAATGATTGTCCTTCCAGATATTTAATAGGATTTGGAAAGATTGAAACAGGTGATTTATTTGGCAGTGTGATGGGAGATATATTTATTTCATTGAAATAATTCAAGTATCGTTTAAAGACATCTTTAGTTATATTTGGGTCGCACTTATGAAGCTTTTCGTATGTGAGACATTTGCATTGCTTTACAATTTGTAAAAAATGTAACATATTTTGCTGTACTTTTCCGGATTTCTTTTTCTGTATCTGATATGTGGCTTCTTTGTAGTGTAAGAAATCACCAGTACCATATATAGATTTTAATAATTTCTTTAGTGTTGGAAACACTTTTATGTTAGAACCTGAAATAAGTTCGAATTCTGTGCAGTGAAGTGTTTTTTTGTCGTAATATAATCTTTTTCTGGAAAGTCTAAGTTCGAAGCGTATTTGTCCATATGAATCATTTAAGGAATCCTCATCATATATGTTTTTACCAGTTCGCTCATTGTGTTCGAGAATTTGAGCATGTTTTAAATAAATTGAAAGTTCGTAGCTGTTGCATTGAATAGTGAATTCTTTAGGTTCAGAGATATCTTGCCTTGATGTAGAAGTTTGAGATGATTTAAAGTTGGGAGGAATATTTCCTTTTACTAACAGGTTCATATAAAGTTGAGCCAATAGTTGTGAATCAATGGGGAAATACATTCTTCGTATTTTCTTTAGATGATTATGGGAAAACCACAGATTGGAACAGTAGTCTGCTCGATGTATTTTGCCTTCGTTTAATGCATCTATAATATGATCTGATAATTCATATAATAGTGAGCTTAGGTTATAAGGTATATCCTTTATCTTGGAAATACTGATAATCTGATTATATAAAATTTTATCGTTAGATTGTAGTAGCAATGGATTTATAAGAAAATTGATGCCATATTTATACAATTCATTGCCAAAGTATGTAACTTTAAATTCTATCTGGTTTAGACCAATAGAGTAATAATCCATAGTTGTATAGCTGGTTATGCGTTTATTTGTGTACCGGTGTACTTTGTGACCTTTCATTAATTGGGTATAAAGTTGTTGATATGTTTCATGACTACAGGAATAACCGTAGGTAAATGTATGTGTTGGTAGTACTGGTAAAGTAGGTTCAATGTAGGTACTGCTGTTTGAAATAGCGGAATTCATAAGGAATACCTCCTTCATATGTGATCATATTCGTTGTCACCGACTTTTTGTTTCTGGCTTGCGGTAGCCAGATTATGCGGTGTAAGATTATTTTTCGTGTAAAAAAAATTCCAATTTTCCGATTATATAATACGGATTTCGTTCTAATCTACTGTTGTACAAAAATAGTTTTTAATATATATTTGGCGACAAACAATCAAATAAGAACAATATGAAAGGGGGGGCAGTGTTATGTTTGAAACACTACCAGAGGTGCTTACATTGAAACAGTGTCAGGAGTTATTACAAATAGGACGAACCACAATTCTCGGGATGATAAAACAGAATGAATTTAAAGCTTTTAAAGTTAGAGGATGCTGGAGAATAAGAAAAGATGATTTAATTGAATATCTGTCAAGGTCAGATTGCGAATAAGATTGAAACATAAAAAGACTGATATACCATTAATGATTTTGGTGTATCGGTCTTTTTATTAATACATGAAGATGCTATATCAAGTTTAGAAGTTTTATTAAAAAGAAAATTCACTATATTTTAAATAGTGCCTTTGAAAACTTCAGACAAAAAGCTATCAAGTAGTTCTTGGACAGTATTTGGCATATTTCTGTATATGCGTAAGTGTTGAAGCTCACTTTCTGTGAGTTCTGTTTCAGAATAACTACCCGGACGTTGTGGATTATTAGTGTTACCGATTAAATAATCAACAGAAGTGTTGAAATAATTGGCAAGCTTAATTAGTGTGGCAATGTCTGGTTCTGTAATTCCATTTTCATATTTGTATATCGTTTGCTGAGAAAGGTCTAAACGTAAAGCTAACTGTTGTTGGCTTAATTTTTTGGATAGGCGTAAGGCTTTCAAATTTTTCATGCTGATAGTCTCTCCTTTCCTACTATTGTACCAACAATAAAAGAATAAAAATAAACTATAACAGCGTTGAAAACAAAACTTAAATGGCGTATAATGAAAGCTAAGATAGTATGTCTTAAAAATAGGTACATAAAAACAGCGTTGATGAAGGAAATGGAGGAGCGAAAATGTCAGTGGCGTTAATGATTTTAATACTAATTATGGGGGCAATTATTCACAAAATATATGCCAGTTGTGTGACGGTAATTCACTTTGGATTCAGAAGTGTGTTTACAGAGTGGTTTTGGTGCATAGTAGTTGCTGGGGTTATAGTAGGGCTTATTGGACGTGCAATAGGGGTATTATAGAAAATAATAGTAACCGGAGAGGCAATTGTATAATGAAATCTGTTATGCAGAGAAAATGTCAATATAAGGAGAGTACAGAATATGAAAAGAAAAAAGGTAGCTCTAGTTATAACAATTGCAGTTTGCGCAATTATGTGTGGTAGCAATACTGTGACTTTTGCATCAGGATATACAGAAGAAAATCAGGATGATTATTCATATGATGAATATGCTGATAGTGATGAATCTGATGATGAGGTAGATATTCCACAGAATTCAGAAGATGTAGTAGATGATGTTACATTCTTTTCAGATATCCATAAAGAAAAGAAACTGAAAAAAATATTAAAAAAATATTTAGATATACAAAAGAAGGCTGAAAAAGAAATAGATTTTGATAATCTATGGTACGTTAATGATGTAAATATAATTACTGCGTCAGGTTCTTATAAAATTACGAATGACGATGACTTTGATTATTATTACACTGGTCCACTTAAGAAAAACAAGCCTGATGGAACAGGAATAGTGTGGTATTCTTTTGAAGATAGTGAATATTTAGAAGACGGAGAGAGGAAATACGTTGGACAGCTAAAAAAGGGCAAAGCGGATGGAATTGGTTTGGAGTTAGGAATAAATGACATGTTGTATGGAGGAATAGCGGACTATTATTTAGGCGAATTTAAAAATGGTGAAGAAAGTGGTTTTGGATTAGAGGTAACTGATACATATAAAATATGTGGAGAATTCAAAAAAGGATATCCCAATGGAAAGGTTACAGAATATTATTATGATACATTGATTTATGAAGGTAACATGAAGAAAGGAGAATATTCTGGAAAGGGAAAGACATATTACTTAGATGGAACAGTGGAATATGAGGGTGAATTCAAAAATGGCAAATATCATGGAAAAGGAACCCTTTATGATGAAGATGGAAATAAAGTCTATAGTGGTCGTTGGAAAAATGGAGATTATGCGTAAAATTGAAACTGTAAATGTGGGATTTAATAAATAATATTCATATAATAATGCTTAAAAGAAAGGAATGAGCAGCAATGCCGATGATAATATGTCCGGAATGTGCTAAAAGAATAACAAATAATGTGGAAAAATGTCCGAATTGCGAATGCACAAAAGACAAGTTTGTAACATTAATGGATAGAAAAGAGCAAGACCTTATAATGCTTAGGTTAGGAAAGTATCAAGTTAGGTTTAACGGAAAATATTGGAACTATATACAGTTGCGTAGAGTATATGAATTAAATGCACGGCAGTTAAGAAGACAATTACGGTCAGTTTATGATCGTACAACAGATTTTGGATCAATTATTAATAGTTTTCCACATATAGTTGAGATTAAAATGAAGCAAATGTTGGAATGGAGCATGAAGTTATTATACGAATGCAAAATTCCAATGACTGCGGGAGTATTTCTTGATAAATATCTTGAAAAAAATCATTATTATGTAGGACGTTATTATCATTTGGATTATAATGAGATAATTGATGAAATTGTCGAACAGTATGTGGGAATAGCAGATAATAATGTCGCAATTTTTGAATTAAAAAATTCGGTGAGAACTCAACAAAGGTTAATTGATGGTGCATATCATGTGATTTTAGCTATATTTTATGCTCTATTAAATGAATTACTTGAGAATGAGGCAATAGACACATTGGACTATAAGCAAGAGCGTGAAAACGAAGCAATGAATATTCATACAACTACAATGAAATATGAAACAGATGATAAAAAGATTATAATAGGATGCTTGAATGCAATTACTAAATACCCTTATTATACACCGCCGTATGCTACTTTGTATGAAAAATATAAAAACACGCCGGAAGTGACTAGTATATTTTCATTCTTAGATTTCTTTGGAATAGATATTTCTTTTGGTTGTATATCAGTAGCCCAATATATGAATATAGAAAGAACACTAAAGAAATATATTGATATGGAAAAATTCAATTTTGGTGAAACTACAACGGATCAGTATTATATAGCTTTGGAAGTTATAGATAAATTACAAGAAGAGTATTCGCAATCGGAATTAAAAGATAATTTCAACTGTGGCAGATTATATGAATATATTAGACATGCACAAGAAACCGGAGCATCAAATTGCGCAAGTAGTAAAGAAAAACAAGCTTCCATGGAAGAATATATTCCTATGTTAATGGAAAGAACTATTGAAATACAGGATGAAGATGATATTTATTGGCAACCTGTATGGGTAGCTGGAATGAAGATAGAGGGTTCTATTATCTTTAAATCAGATGTAGAAAATATTTGTAGAAAAGGATATCTTCCCCAAAATAAAAAATATTTATTTATCTTTGATAATACGGTAATGAAATCTGGAAAATTCGGATTTGGTATCTTCGATGAAGGAATAGTATTTTTTGAAACAAAAAAAATATTTATGTTTAAAGATATTACAAAATGTAAATTTCGAGAAGACAATATATCAATGATAATAAGTACAGACAAAGATAGTTATGAGTTTGAATATCAATTTACAAAAGTTAAATTTTTGAAATCTTTGATGAGAAAAATGGACACTGAGAAGGGAGAGTGTTTTACAAATCAAATTGTATATCAAATTATTAAACATTATCAAAATCTAAAAGGTATTAATTTGTTAGAAAATTAAAAGTGATTTTTAGTATTATGCTTACGCGTATAATAAATAATTTAACTGATGTATTATCTTCGTGGAAGGAGGAAAATACATACAAATAGTAACTCATTTATTTGGAGCTGAGACGTGAAGAACGTTTCAGCTCTTTTTATTTCGTACAGTTCAAAGGAGAAAAAAATCAATGTTAAATTACGAAGGGTTTATGGGAAAACTGAAAGAATCTATTTTAAATATCAGCGGGTGGAACGCAGAAAATGTAAGTTTTGTACCGCATGAAGAAAGTAAATTCGGTGAAGACCGTTTGGAAATTGTGTGTATTGAATCGGCAACCCATGTGGGATGCGATTCTCTAAGTACGACAGCGCTTTACCATGAATATCTGAACGGAAAGGAAATTCAGACAATTGCAGACGAATTGGTAACGCAAGTACGCGCGAAAGGAAAAAACAGTTTATATCATGCGGTGGTACAGATTGTTGACTATAAAAAGGCAAGAAAACGTTTATTTATTGCTACAGTAAGTATTAATGATAAAGATGCTTTAGAGCAGTGCGTCTATAAAATCGTAGGAGATATTGCGCTTACTGTGAGTATAAAACTTATATCGAAAGGCAAAAACATGGTTGGGCTAAAAGTATCAACAGAAATTTTGAATGTATGGGGGAAAGAACTGGAAGAGGTATTTGAGGATGTACTGAAAAATTCAGCAGAAATGTTTCCAGTGCGTTATTATGATCTACTTACTGCACTTATGGCAGGTCCGTCTTATGAGGGCAAAGATTTTATGAATAATGATTGTAAAGAAATAGTATCTGATGGTTTACCGGAGAAATGTATCAGCACCTTGGATTATAATCATGGGTCTGTTGCGATTTTCTATCCTGGAGTTGCAGACAGACTCTGCAAATATTTACATACGAAAGATTTATATCTGACATTTCCATCTATTAATGAAGTGCTGGTGCGTCCTGTGGGAAATGGGATAACAGCTGAAATATTGAAATCAAGAATTTCAAAAGAACTGAAGAACGGTCAGAATCAAAAAGATAAGCTGACAGAGGAAATCTATTATTATAATGGAGAAAAGCGCTGTATTCGTATGGCAAGTGGAGAGGGAGAAGTATTTCCATGTAAGTGAGAAACAAAAGGAGGCATTAATAGTGCAGAAAATTATCATAGCAGTCTTATCAACAGTAGTTGTGATTTGGAATGAAATTATTAGTCGAAATAATGGAGGAAGATAACTATGGCAGCAAATGTGGAATCTATGTTTTATACAAGAACAAAACCGTGGCACGGACTTGGAGTACAGGTACAGGAAGCACCAGAATCAAAAGATGCGCTAAGATTGGCTGGATTGGACTGGAAAGTTTATCAGCGCGAAGTCTATACGGATTCGGGAATAAGGATTGATGGTTATCGTGCCAATGTCAGAAATACGGACAATAGAGTATTAGGGGTTGTAACTGAACGTTATAAAATCGTGCAAAATGAAGAGGCATTTGCTTTTACAGATGCATTGCTTGGCAAAGGTGTGCGCTATGAAACTGCGGGAAGCTTGCAGGATGGCAGGAAAGTCTGGTTACTGGCACGATTACCAAAGGAATATATCATTTCTGGTGAGCAGATTTCTCCGTATCTGGTATTCAGTAACAGTCATGATGGAAGTGCGGCTGTAAGGGTTGCTGTGACACCAATTCGTGTAGTATGCAATAATACATTGAATTTGGCTTTAAGCACAGCGAAGAGAAGCTGGGCAATGGTTCATACTGGTAATATAAAAGGCAAAATCCATGAAGCTCAGGAAACGCTACTTATGGCAGAAACTTATATGAACAAACTTGGCAAAGAATTTGAGACGTTGAAATGTCAGAAGTTATCCGACAGACAGATAAAAGAATATATTGAATTGCTTCTTCCATTAGAGAAGACTACAAGTTTGGTAACTGCGAAGAATGTGAAGAAATTGCGTGATGATCTGAGAGCGCGTTACTATGATGCACCTGATTTACAAGATGTGGGTGGAAATAATGCGTATCGTTTTATTAATGCAGTATCAGATTTTGCTACGCATAATGAACCATTGAGACGTACAACAAATTATAAGGAAAATCTGTTTATGCGTACAATGGACGGTAATCCGATGATTGATCGAGCGTATCAGATTGTTAAAGCGGCGTGATTTTGTGGATGGGAGTTTCCGAATTTAATTCGGAAACTCCTGTATTTTTTCATACGAGGAGACAAGGTATAATGAGACAAAAAATTCAAGAAGAATTGAAGCAGGAAGTTATCAAGAAGATTTATCAGGAATTTACGGACTATCGAAGCAATCTTCGTAATGAGAGTTCAAGTAATTTAATTGCAGAAGCATATAAGATAGAAACGTTTTCCTCTTTATATGAGGTTTTAATGGAAAAGTCTACACAGCTTAGTGATGTAGCACTTTTGAATCTTCTTAATATGGGAACTGGAATTCTGGAAGGCTTGTACGAAAAATGGCTTGGGGTTAAGGATTCTTCATATGACGAATTAGAAAATTATGTGGAACATGAACTTGACGAACTGGAAGGCTATGGACTTTCTGAAGCAGTATAAAAATTTGAAGATTAGGGAATTATGTGCGGATTGAAAGGAGAGTTAACATGAGACGTTTTATTGCAACAAATGAACTGGAAAAAAAAGAGTGGTTAAGATACCGCAAGATGGGGATAACAGGTACAGATGCAGGTGCGATTTGTGGATTAAATCCATATGTATCTGCATTTCAGGTTTACCAAGATAAGATAACAGATAATGTTGAGGAAACAGACAATGAAGCTATGAGACAGGGGAGAGATCTGGAAGATTATGTTGCACAAAGATTTACAGAAAAAACAGGTCTTAAGGTACGCAGGGCAAATGCGATTTTCCAGAATGAAGAACATCCCATTATGTTAGCAGATTTTGATCGCTTGATTGTAGGGCAAAAAGCTGGCTTAGAGTGTAAGACCGTTTCTCCGTATTCAGCAGATAAATGGTCAGATGGACAGATACCACTTCACTATCAGATGCAGGTACAACATTATCTGGCGGTTAGCGGATTTGAATGTTGGTATGTTGCAGCGGTAATCTTTGGACGGGATTTCATTATTCATAAGATAGATCGGGATGAAGAAATAATACAGAATCTGATTATTATTGAGGAACGTTTCTGGAAAGAACATGTGATGGCACATGTGATGCCTGATCCAGATGGAAGTAAGAGTTGTTCTGAGCAGATTGCCAAGCTATATTTTAAAGCTAATAAAGAAAAGATTGTAGAGCTTCATGGATATAATGGAATTTTAAGTCGTCGAGAGGAACTGGTGGAGCTAATCGAGAAAATGAAAAATGAAAAGGAGACCATCGATCAAAAAATAAAATTGGAAATGCAGGATGCATCGAAAGCATTGGCAGAGAGGTATCAGATTGTTTGGTCTTCGTACAATTCTTCACGCCTGGACAGCAAGAGACTGAAAGCAGAGAAGCCGGAGATTTATGAAGCTTATGTAAACAAAAGCAGTGAGAGACGATTTTCGGTAAAACGCGTAGCATAGGAGGTTTGAAAATGGCAGCAAAACAGATTAGTCTTAAAGAGGAATTAGCAGCACAGGCGAAGGCACAGCCAGTAAAAACAGATGAGGAAGTTAAACTGACAAAAAATATGACAATTCCGGATATGGTAAAAGTGATGATGCCAGAAATCAAAAAGGCACTTCCAAGTGTGATGTCGCCAGAACGTTTTACAAGGATTGCATTATCGGCACTAAATAATACACCACAGTTGCAGGCGTGTACACCAATGTCATTTCTGGCAGCTTTATTAAATTCGGCACAGCTCGGACTGGAACCGAATACACCATTGGGACAGGCGTATCTGATTCCGTATAAGAATCATGGAAAACTGGAATGTCAGTTTCAAATTGGCTATAAAGGATTGATTGATCTTGCCTATCGGAATGGACAAATGCAGACTATACAGGCACAGGCGGTTTATCAAAATGATGAGTTTTTCTATGAATATGGACTGGATGCAAAATTGAGACACAGACCAGCATTCTCGGATAGGGGCGAACTGATTTATTTCTATGGAATCTTTAAAACAGTAAACGGTGGATATGGATTTTCGGTAATGTCCAAGAATGACATGGATATTTACGCAAAGACCTATTCCAAGGCGTTCGAATCCGATTATTCACCATGGAAGAGCAATTATGAGGAAATGGCGAAGAAAACGGTTATCAAACAGGCTTTGAAGTATGCTCCGATAAAGACTGAATTCCAGAGAGCACTCAGTACGGACGAGACGATTAAGAGCAGACTGAGCTCGGACATGGCGACAGAGGTGGAAAACGAGATGGTTTACGAAAATTCCGAAATGGAATTGAATAAATAATTGGAACGGTGAGTAGTGGCTAAGGCTTGCCGGTTTTCAGAGCAACTATGAAAAGTATCAAAAGAAACGAGCGTTAGATATAGACCAGAGAAAATACTTCAGGGATATATTGTGTGTTTATCTTTTGATACTTTTTTTGTACAGAGTTGTTTTGATACAAATGTAAATCTGGTATGTGCTGAAGGCTTGAGGAAAGAATGTGACTATGTTAAAATAAATAATAGGAAAGAGAAATCAGATTATCTGAAGAGAGGCGACGTTATGCAGAAAGCTGAAAGGGAACAGGAATTGGATCTTGAAAGGAAGCATGAAGAGGATTTGCAGAGACTTCGTGGATTCCGACTTCTGGATGATGATTTTATGAGTAAGGTATTTGAGGATAAAGAATGTACAGAATTTCTACTTCAGATTATTTTGAATAGAAATGATTTAAAGGTACAAAGCGTACATGGACAGCATGATATTAAAAACTTGCAGGGACGCTCTGTACGTTTGGATATTCTGGCTGTTGATATAATTGGAAGAGTTCATAATATTGAAATACAGAGAAGCGACAAAGGTGCGGGAGTAAAACGGGCAAGATACAATAGCAGTATTTTGGATGCTAATATAACAGAGGCAGGAGACAAGTACGAAGATCTGAATGAATCATATGTAATTTTTATTACAGAAAATGATGTTTTGAAGGCTGGACTTCCTATTTATCATGTAGACCGGATTGTAAGAGAGACAGGTGAATTGTTCAATGATGAATCACATATTATATATGTAAATTCACAGATTAAAAATGAAACAGCGTTAGGAAAATTGATGTATGATTTTTCCTGTACAGATGCGAAGGACATGAATTACAAGATACTGGCAGACAGGGTAAGATACTTTAAGGAAGATGCGAAAGGAGTGGAGACCATGTGTAAATCAATGGAAGAAATGAGAAATGAAGCGAGCAGGTCTAAAGCTATTCAGATTGCAAGACGTATGCTTGATTCCGGCAAGCTGACTTATGAAGAAATTGCAGAGTTTTCTGATTTGACAATAGAAGAAGTTAAAACTCTGGATGAAAAGCAACCTGCATGAGATAGCAGATTAGCAGTGAGATTTAATTAGAATTAGTGGATTTATTAAAGACAGAACCTTGGAGTATTCTGAGGTTCTGTCTTTTTACGTGGAGGAACCGTAGATGATTTATGGATATTGTAGGATTTCAACTCCCAGACAAAATTTGGAAAGACAAGTCAGGAATATTAAGGCAGCGTATCCTGATGCGGTTATTGTTCGCGAGATATATACCGGAACGAAAATGCGTGAACGAAAAGAATTTGAAAAACTTCTCAGAAAAGTATCTGATGGTGATACATTGGTGTTTGATTCTGTATCCAGAATGAGCCGTACTTCGCAGGATGGTTATAAAACATATGAAGAACTGTATAAACGAGGAGTATCGCTGATATTTCTTAAAGAACCACATATCAATACCAGTACTTATCAGCAAGCAATGGACAATCAATTCTCCGTAAAGATAAAAACCGGGGATCAGGCATCGGATGAATTGATGTCTGGAATATTGAATGCAGTTAATAATTATATGCTGAATCTTGCAAAAAGACAAATTCAGCTTGCATTTGAGCAGGCAGAAAAAGAAGTTTCTGATTTGCACCAGAGAACCCGTGAAGGAATAGAGACTGCCCGCTTAAACGGAAAACAGATAGGACTGGCACAGGGAACTAAGCTGGTTACTAAAAAATCTGTGAACTCAAAGCGACTGATACAAAAGTATAGCCGTGATTTTTCGGGGATATTGTCAGATAAAGAGTGCATGAAACTTATCGGTATATCTAAAGGTAGCTATTACAAATATAAACGTGAATTGAGATTAGAGTGCTCAGGGTAATCTGCTCAATGTGCAAAGAAGACAATGCTCAGATGGTATTGGATAAAACAGAATAAACCGTAGTGAACCAGATATTCTTGAACATTTTTCTAAAACAATTATGACAGGAGATATACAAAATGCTTGATAATATACCGGATACATTGACATTGAAAGAACTACAGGAAGTTCTTCAGATTGGAAAAAATACAGCATTGAGACTTGTTAACGAAGACATTATTACAGGACATAGGATTGCGGGAAAGTGGTTGGTTTTAAAAGAGGATGTGATAGAATATATTCAAAAATCTTAACCATTTCTATTGACAAAATTCGATAAAGTACTACAATGAACATATAGTTGTTGAAAAAGTAATGAGGCGATTAACTTTGAAAGAAATAAGAGAATCTTTTTACGTTGAAAAAGATGAAGCGTTTGAGGATGTGCTTCGTCATTTTTGCTCTGTTAAAAAATTTTATGATAGGCAGCAGTTTTTTCAATTAAGATGCATTAGCAAGGCATTACAAGGAAGAACTAAGAAAATAGAATACTGCGTTGAAAAAAAAGAATTTGAAGATGTCATACATTTGTTAGAGGTTGATGGAGTTATAGATGCGACCTTTTATGATACTAATATCAAGAATTATAAAAGGCAGTTTGATAAGATTATAGAAACATTTTTAGGAAAAGAAAATGCTTCATTGCTAAAAAAAGGCAGTTCATATGCTATGAATATTCATATCATGGAACGTATGAATTTGCTTATGAATTATTACAATGAAGAAGACTTCAAAGATATTCGCAAGGGAAAGATGGAGAATGTCCAACTTAAATTTATAACATTTGCGTATGAGATATTTAATGCTTGGTCGTATCTAAAAGAGGTGACTATTTCAGATCATGTAGTTGTAGATAGGTACAGGGAAATGCGTTATACATCAAATTATACAGTTGAGCAGGAGAAGCGCAATTTACAACAACACATAGAAGAATATCAAAATATAGCTGCACAGCATAAAGATGATGGAGATTATGTTGCTATTAATGAAATTTTAGAGCAGGAACTAAAGAGCTGTTCGAGTAGGATTAGTGAGAGATGCCATGAACGATTAGGAAATAAGATTAAAATGATAGAAATCGGATTTCCGCCGGAACAGACAGAGTAGTTTGATATAAGCCAAGGGACAAAAAGTGGAAGGAAAAAGCCACTTTTTTGTCTCTTTTTTTATGTGCTCATAAAAGCCATAATTGTAGTTGTAAATGAAAACATCCAGAAAAACCAAGTTGTTTTAAGTACTGGAATTAAAAAAGGAGGACGCAGTTATGGCAAAAATGAAACATGCAAAAGGGGTACGTATTGAAAATACTAAGAACGGAGGTTGTTGCTACATTAGTGAAACAAAAGAGGCATATCCTATTAGTGAATACCATTTGATGTGGGAGGATGAAAATGGAAAATGGCGAAAATATGATTATAGCAATGAGCCGGAAGATGGCGTGGTATATTACATTATTTATCAAGGCAACAAATCTCAAGGCGTTGTTAAAGATATTCATGGAAAAAAAGTTTCCATGAAAAATGTTATTTTAATGTGGAGATTTGAAAGCGGAGATATGGAAGGAATCTTTTTACAAAGAGCAACTGATACGAAGAAAATGATGAATGTGCTGACTTGGGAGGGGGTATATACCCAGCCGGAAATTTCTAAAAAAATGATAAGAGGACTATTAATGTTGTTTAGTAATGAAATTTTTGGAAGGAATATACAAGATGTGTTTAATGAATTTCCTAAAATAGTAGAGATGAGTCCTAAGGTGGAGGCAAATTCTGAGAATGAGTAAAGAGATTAACGTAAAACATCATTTAAAAGAGAATGAGCTGAAAAAAACAGGTACAGGAGAGAATGGGTTTAAAAAGAATGGGAGATACCCGTATGGGCATAATAAAAGTTACAGGGATAATTCCGAGTATAAAAAATGGGTTAAAGTGAAGACAGAGGATTCTATGAAGAAAATGGATAATCTAGCTTGTGCAAGTACAGAAGAGGAGCAGGTTGAAGAATTTGATGAGTCAGAAGATTTTATGAAAGAAATGGACAAGTTGTCTTGTGCAAGTGCGGAAGAGGAGCAAGTTGAAGAATTTGATGAGTCAGAAGATTTTATGAAAGAAATGGACAAGTTGTCTTGTGCAAGTGCGGAAGAGGAGCAAGTTGAAGAATTTGATGAGTCAGAAGATTTTATGGAAGAAATGGACAAGTTGTCTTACACAAGTGCGGAAGAGGAGCAAGTTGAAGAATTTGATGAGTCAGAAGATTTTATGGAAGAAATGGACAAGTTGTCTTACACAAGTGCGGAAGAGGAGCAAGTTGAAGAATTTGATGAGTCGGAAGATTTTATGGAAGAAATGGATGATCTGGCTTGTGCAAATAAAAATAAGGAGGATACAAATCAGCAAGGTATACCTAAAGTTGATATACAACAAATTTTTCCGAAGAAGAAAAAGAAATGTAAGGAAACGAAGTATCTTTCAAACGAAGAATTTAATCCGTATACGTTCGCTGTAGAAATTCTGAACAAATATAGGATTTGGCATTTAGATTCTTCAGATTGGTCGCTCTGGATTTGGAATGGTCGTTTTTATGAACCATTAAATGATGATAAATTAGAGTCATTGATATATGGTGATTTACCAGAAGAATTTAAGAGCACATTGAAATCATGTAAAAAGAGTATTCAGGCTACATCAGAGTTCATTCATAGGGAATGTGAAGCCAGACCGATTAAGTCTGAAAAGTCAGGAAGATCATATAAGACTTTTCATAAGAAAGATATGCGAAAAATATATAACAGGGTAGTTTTGAAGAATGGAGTTTACGATGTTATGGCTGGGAAAATGATAGAGTTTGATGAGAAACTTCCTTATTATTATGAGATTAAAGCAAAATATATTTCGAAAGAGTCTTCTAAGCTGAATACCCCATACTTTGATAAGTTATTAAAAGATGCAACCGGAGGTGATAAGGATTCTATACAAATGATTCATTACTCAATAGGAATGCTTCTGCTTCCGAACAAGTGCAAGAAATTTATTGTAGCAGGTAATGCTTCTAATTCTGGAAAGTCTATTCTTTTTGGACAATTTCTGGATAGCTTATTTGACGCGAGTCGTATATCAAGAGTAGATTCCTCAAAATTAGGAGGGCGATTTGCATTGGGAGATTGCGAGGATAAGTTATTGATATCATGTCTTGATATTGATGAAAATGTTCTGTCATCCAAAGCAGCAGGTGTCATAAAACGTGCTACAGGTGAAGAAAAGATATCCAGCGAAGCGAAATATAAATCCAGTAAGGAAACTATAGTGAGGTTTAAATTTGTATTTGCAACAAATTTTGGATTCACTACGAGCAGATATGATGCTGGCTTGGTAAATCGTATTCTGGCTTTACCATTTATAAAAGAGACGGCAGAAGAAAATCAAATAGCAAATCTGGCAGAAAAATTGCAAGAAGAGAAAGATAAGATTGTAACGAAGATATTACGTGAAATGCGAGATGTGATTAAGGAGGATGGAAGTATAGTAATTACGGAGTCTGATCTCTCTAAGCAAATGAAATCTTCATGGACTACGGTCAATTCTCTTTTTGAAGAATTTTGTGAAAAGATTGTGGATATTACAGGAGACGAAGAGGATTATATTAGTTGGGAAAATTTGTATGAATCTTATAGACAATATTTCTTTCTTAAATCAAAATCTTCAAATGTACATTATGAAATATTACCTAAACAGGCATTTATTAAAAGTTTTATGAATAAAGCTGAAATAGGATATGGTGGAAAAGTTGAGCAGGTCAGGCGTAGAAAGTTTGGAGATAATGAATACCCTAATGCAGTAAGAAGATTAACTGGAATAAAAGTAAAAATTTAGGGCTGACACAGTGGCACATGTGACACAAGCGTAATGTGTAGAAGTATTTTTATATATTATTAATGTGAATATAACCTCAGAGGCTTATGGAGATTGGAAAAATGAAAGTTATCAGTACATAAGTGGGGTTATTTTGGATTAGTAAGCAGAACAAAGGAGGACAAGACATGAGTTACGAATTAAATGAACTTGCATCACAGAATGATTCTGGTAAAAGAGATATGGATTATATCAGACAATTTCTTATTATGCCGTACATGGTTGTGCAGGATGAAACGAAAAAAGTGTCTGTTGAAAACCAGAAAGCAGATGGATTCGATAGCAAAGCGGCAGTGGAGCCAATATCTGGGTTGAATAGCGAACAAAACTATGCTACACTAACCAAAGAACAGTTAATGCTGTTGTGCATTGACAAAGACGTGGTGATAGCGTCCTGCGTTAAATCACTTAAAGAGAATCCGCATAAGATGCTTGGCAAAAAAGACATTATGGAATTATACCATTGTGAAAGCAATAAAGCATTGAGGATTTTGAAACTGATGTTTCAGATGGGATACGGGAATAAGATTGGAAAAGAGTACTATGTATCTTGGAAAGCGCATGAGGATTTCGTGAAAGATATGGTTGGCAAGGAAGTCTACATATAATGTTTGATGGTGTTAAGAGTTGTAGCAGTTATCACTTTTAATTATCACTTTTAAGAACTGATGCACATAAAGCCAGCAAAATCAAGGGGTTTAGAATCGATTTATGTAAAATCGTAAACTACAAATAAGAATAAAAAACTGATTATAAGCAGATAATCTTTGTGTCCAAACGAGAAATAATATAATGCCCCTGAATACAGGAAAATTGGTAATTTTACTGATTGGATCGTATTCAGGGGATTGTTATAGTTGAAGCAGGTAAGTTACCTGCTCTAATTGCTGTTGCGAATATTTGTTTGGCTATGTCAGACACATAGTATCTTATGAAATTAATATGTATAAAGAAAAAGACAGCTTCATTACTGAAACTGTCTTTTTTATCTGGTGTAAAAATCTGCTGTAAGCTGTTTCTTTTGTACTTTGGGTAAATCTCTTTTGCACGAAAGGAATGCCTCGATACTTTTGTATTTTGACTATTTATCAGGTGTATTTAGTTCATGTATTTTATCTTTTGTATTTTGGAGTATTTCTGAGTTTTTATCCTTGGTGATATAAATTTTTTTCTCTTTGGCAATTCGATGATTTTCTCTTTTGTATGTACAAACTATATCATATTTTTCTACATTCGTCTACAAGTTTCAACAGAAATTAGTCAAAAACATTTCGACAGAATCCCTGCTTTTTCGACATTCGGAGAGGAAATTGACAGATAAATAAAGATTGTCTGATTGCGGGAATCCATTTTCGCTGATATAATGTAAAAAATGTGTAATTATAGAAAGCAGGTTAATATTTTATGGAAGAAAAAGTAACAAAATGTAGTGTATCAAAGAAATGCGGAAGCTGCCAGTATCAGGGTGTTCCTTATAAAGAACAGCTTGCCGCCAAGCAGAAAAGGATGAAGAAGCTTCTTGGAAAGTTTGCAAATGTAAAACCAATCATTGGAATGGATGATCCCTTCTATTATAGAAATAAAGTTCATGCAGTATTTGACAGGGATAAAAAAGGTAATATTATCTGTGGAACCTACGAAGCGAAAACACATAAGGTTGTTCCGATAGAAGAGTGCATGATCGAGGATAAGATCAGTCAGGAAATCATCCGTACAATTCGGGATATGCTGAAATCTTTTAGAATCAAAACATATGATGAGGACACAGGATATGGACTTTTGCGCCATGTGCTGGTGAGAAGAGGGTTTTCCACAGATGAGATCATGGTGGTTCTTGTGATTGGTTCCCCGATCTTTCCTTCAAAAAATAATTTTGTGAAAGCTCTGAGAAAGAAATACCCACAGATTACAACAGTTGTGCTCAACGTCAATGATAAGAAGACCAGTATGGTACTGGGTGAGCGTGATATCGTCATTTATGGAAAAGGATATATCCGGGATACGCTCTGCGGATGTACATTCCGCATTTCTCCGCAGTCTTTTTATCAGGTAAATCCTGTACAGACAGAAATTCTGTATAAGACAGCAATTGAATATGCGGGGCTTGGACGAAAAGAAACAGTGATAGATGCATACTGCGGAATAGGAACAATCGGACTTGTAGCCGCAAAGCGGGCAAAGAATGTCATTGGTGTGGAATTAAATCCGGATGCAGTCCGTGATGCCAGAATCAATGCAAGGGAAAATAAGATTACAAATGCACGTTTCTATCAGGGAGATGCAGGAGAATTTATGGAAAATATGGCAGAAAACGGAGAACATGCAGATGTTGTGTTTATGGATCCGCCACGTACAGGCAGTGATAAAAAGTTTATGTCCTCTGTTGTCAAACTGAATCCATCAAGAATCGTATATATCTCCTGTGGACCGGAAACACTGGCAAGAGATCTGGAGTATTTGACAAAACATGGCTATGATGTGAGAAAAATACAGCCGGTAGATATGTTCAGTTTTACAGACCATTGTGAAAATATTTGTCTTTTGACGAAAAAATTTGAGAAACAGACGAAAAATCAAAACGAATACAAATACTAAAAGAATATAAATACCAAAAGAAAAGGAAGGTTTCATGGAAATAAGAAAAGCATCAGTGCAGGATCTTGGGCAGATCATGCAAGTTTATGATAAAGCCCGCAAATTTATGAGAGAAAATGGCAATGCAGAACAGTGGGGTGAAGATTACCCCTCAGCAGAACTGATAGAGCATGATATTGATAAAATGTATCTGTGCATGTCAGAAGGGCGGATTGCCTGTGTTTTCTATTATGCGGCGGAAGAAGATGAAGATTATAAAGAAATTAATGGAAAATGGCTGAATGAAGAACCCTATGGAGTAGTTCACAGGGTAGCGTCCACAGGAATAGTAAGAGGAGCCGCATCATTCTGTCTGGACTGGGCCTATGCTCAGACACAGAATCTCCGTATGGATACATACAGCGATAACATCCCCATGCAGAAACTTCTGGAAAAATGCGGATTTCAGTACTGTGGTTCATTTGAACGTCTGGGAATGGATAAATGGATGGCATACCAGAAAATATAATAAACAAGTCCCTATCTGTTTCAACTGTAAGAGACAGATGGGGACTTTAAGGTTATTGATTGCTGTAGTTAGAGGTATCCATCAGAAGAAATCCGGTCTTTTACAGATTCTCAACAATCTGGCGTGCTACATATACACCGCTTGCAGAAGCATGGGACAGGGAATGGGTTACACCGCTTCCGTCTCCAATGATATACAGGCCTTTGTATCTGCTTTCCAGATTTTCATCAATATCAACTTCCATATTATAGAACTTAACCTCCACACCATAGAGGAGGGTGTCGTCATTAGCTGTCCCGGGAGCGATTTTATCCAGAGCATAAATCATTTCAATGATTCCGTCAAGGATACGTTTCGGGAGAACAAGACTCAGATCACCGGGAGTAGCTGCGAGAGTAGGTCGTACCATACCTTCTTCGATACGTGCAACCGTACTCCTTCTTCCGCGCACCAGATCGCCGAAACGCTGTACGATCACACCGCCGCCCAGCATATTGGAAAGACGGGCAATGCTTTCGCCATATCCATTACTGTCTTTAAATGGCTCAGAGAAATGTTTGGCTACCAACAGTGCGAAGTTTGTATTTTCTGTCTGTTTGGACGGATCTTCATAGCTGTGGCCATTTGCTGTGACAATGCCGTTTGTATTTTCGTTTACAACGATGCCATAAGGATTCATACAGAAAGTCCTCACATTATCTTCGAATTTTTCTGTTCTGTAGACAATCTTACTCTCATACAGTTCGTCTGTCAGGTGTGAGAAGATAACAGCAGGAAGTTCTACACGTACACCCAGGTCTACCCGGTTTGATTTGGTTGGGATATCAAGTTCTTTACAGATCTGTTCCATCCATTTGCTTCCGCTTCTGCCTACGGATACAATGCATTTGTTGCAGTCAGTGGTATCATTCTTTGTGATGATACGGTATCTGTCTTCAAGTACTTCCAGACGTTCTACAGGAGTGTTGAAATGAAAATCAACATGCTCTTTTAATTTTGCATATAAGTTCTCAAGAACCACATAGTTAATGTCTGTTCCCAGATGACGTACGGAAGCATCCAGAAGCTTTAATTTGTTCTGCATACAAAGTTTTTTGAATTTGGTTCCGGCTGTAGAATACATTTTTGTGTCCTGTCCGCCGTAGGCAACATTGATCTCATCTACGTAACGCATCAGGTCAAGAGCGTCTTTCTTTCCAATATGTTCATAAAGTGTTCCGCCGAAATCATTTGTGATATTGTATTTGCCGTCAGAGAAAGCACCGGCACCGCCAAAGCCGCTCATAATGGCACAGGTTTTACATTTGATACAGGTTTTTACTTTGTCACCATCAATTGGGCAATGTCTTTTACTGAGAGGATTTCCAGCCTCAAAAACAGCAATCTTTAAATCGTTATTTTGTTTCATCAGTTCATAGGCAGAGAAAATACCGCCAGGTCCTGCGCCGATGATCACTACATCATATTTCATATATACTACGATCCTTTCAGGTAAAAATATTTTGTAAATCTGCAGCAAGTCTCCTGAACGCACTATTTAACTGATAAATTGCGAAGCGGATGATATTATGCGCCTGAAGAGAATGCCATAGATAAGTCTGCGTTACTGAGAACGAAGGAGACAGTAATAAGTATATCATAAATAAATGAAAAAATCTTATGTTTTTGTGAATGGACTTATAGGATAACATTATAAATAATGTTTTAACCGAATCAGGTAAGTCCCCTGTGGAGATTGCGAATATCCGCCTGACTTTCTGCAGGATATGATAAGCAAAATATATTATAGATATGAGAAGATATCAGGTTAGGGGTAAAATACCTTTTTCCCTAACATAAAAAAGAACAAATAGTTCTATAAAAGGGTACAACTACACCATATTGATGCTGAACCCGAAAAAATTATTTTTCCTCAGGTTCAGCATTATCCGGAATGTGTTCTACAATATCACCGAAATCGCAGTCAAGGATTGAACATAAGATATCAAGACTGCGGATTTCCACATTTTCATTATGACGGAGTTTATCCAGAAAAGAAGTGCTTATGCCATAGTGAGTATACAGGGCATACTGGCTGATTTTCCGCTCCTTCATAGTCTTCCATAATTTTCTATAGCTTATCATATGTAATAACCGTCCGATTTGTTCTTGATTCATATTTATTATCGGGTTAAAATAGGTCTTGTAACAGTGTCTTTATAAAGACACTATTGAGAAGGAAAGTGATATAATGAAGACGATCAGAAAGATAATGGAAGGCGTGGCCGCAGCCTGCATATCAGTGGCAATGTATTACTGCTTCCTGAGTGGAGCCCCTGCCGGGGGAACAGAGAGAACTGTTTATATGATCCTGGATGGAATATTCTGTATTTCTGCCTGGGTGGAAGGAGTGGGGATATTATGGTATGTGAGATGGCTTCGCAGACGGAACAAAGAACTTGAAAATATGATAAAGATTTTGCTTAAAAATGCAGACAAACTTGACAAATAGGAAATTCTGCCATACTATAAAAACCAACGAAAACGAAAGGGGAATCCTGCAAAATGAATGAAAATGTCATCAAAGCCGCACTGTTAGGATTTGGAACAGTAGGAACAGGTGTATATAAGGTACTGAAGAATCAGGAAAAGGAAATGTCGGCCAAGATTGGCTGTAAAGTTGAGATAAAGAAAATCCTTGTGAGAAATATAGATAAGGCAGCAGCGAAGATAGAAGACGCCTCTTTGCTCACCAGCCAGTGGGATGAGATTATAAATGATCCGGAGATTGAGATTGTGATTGAACTGATGGGTGGGATTAATCCTGCAAAAGAGTACATCCTTTCTGCATTAAAAGCCGGTAAGCATGTAGTCTCTGCAAACAAGGATCTGATCGCAGTACATGGTCATGAGTTTCTGGATGCGGCACATGAGAGTAAAGTGGATTTTCTGTTTGAAGCAGCAGTAGCAGGTGGTATTCCGATCATCAGACCATTGAAACAGTGTCTGGCAGGAAATCACATGACAGAAGTTATGGGTATTGTAAACGGAACCACAAACTTTATTCTGACAAAGATGACTCAGGAAGGTATGGAATTTAAGGATGCCCTGGCACTTGCAACAGAACTTGGATATGCGGAGGCTGATCCGACTGCTGATATCGAAGGTCTGGATGCAGGACGTAAGGTAGCGATTCTTGCATCTGTGGCATTTAATTCACGTGTGGTATTTAACGATGTATATACAGAGGGAATTGCCAAGATCACATCAAAAGATATTCATTACGCGAAAGAAATGGGACGTGATATCAAGCTTCTGGGCGTTGCAAGAAACGAAGCAGACGGAATTGAAGCATATGTGTGCCCGATGCTGATTCCCAGTTCCCATCCGCTCGCAACTGTAAATGATTCCTATAATGCAGTATTTGTCCATGGAGATGCAGTGGAGGATGCCATGTTCTTCGGAAGAGGAGCAGGAGAACTTCCTACAGCCAGTGCAGTTGTGGGTGATGTATTTGATATTGTGAGAAATATTCTTGCAGGATGCTGCGGCAGAATCGGATGTACCTGTTACAAGAATATCCCTGTTAAGAAAATGGAAGATACACATAACCGTTATTTCCTCCGTCTCAAAGTAGAGGATCGCTGCGGTGTTCTTGCCGAGATGACTGCTATTTTTGCCAAATATCAGGTCAGTGTTGCACAGATTATCCAGAAAGATACCAAGGTGGAAGGGTGTGCGGAAGTAGTTGTGATCACTGAGAAGGTAAGAGAAGGTGATTTCAGAACTGCCATCGAAGAACTGAGAAACAGGGATTCCGTAAGAAAGATTTCAACGATCATTCGTGTATATGGAAAATAAGTTACTGTTCTTTTCATATATATAGTAATGAAAATGAAACAGATACAAAAAAAGAATTGAAAAATCCTGAGATTTTGATACTATATAAGAGATGTCAGATATAAAAGTTTTATTGTGCAGAGATGATCAGTTTTCTGCTCCTGATATCAGCAAAACAGTTATCAATTATGAATAAACATAAAAGGAGAACATTATGAGCAAAAAACCAACCGTATTAATGATTCTTGATGGATATGGTCTGAATGACAAAAAGGAAGGAAACGCTGTATATCTGGCTAAAACACCGGTTATGGACAAGCTGATGGCAGAATATCCATTTGTAAAAGGAAACGCAAGCGGACTGGCAGTAGGTCTTCCGGACGGACAGATGGGTAATTCTGAAGTAGGACATATGAATATGGGCGCAGGCCGTATCGTATATCAGGAACTTACCAGAATCACAAAAGAAATCCAGGACGGTGATTTCTTTAAGAATGAAGCTCTTCTTGCAGCAATGAAGAACGCAAAAGAGAATAACTCTGCAGTACATTTCATGGGACTTCTTTCTGATGGTGGTGTGCACAGTCATAATACACATCTTTATGGATTACTTGAGATGGCTAAGAGAGAGGGCGTTGAGAAGGTTTACGTACATTGTTTCCTTGACGGTCGTGACACACCTCCTGCATCAGGTAAAGAGTTTGTAGAGGCTCTTGAAGCAGAGATGAAGAAGATCGGTGTAGGTGAGATTGCTACTGTTTCCGGACGTTACTATGCGATGGATCGTGATAACCGCTGGGATCGTGTAGAACTTGCATACAATGCTCTTACAACAGGAGAAGGCGTAAAGGGAACAGATGCACCGGCAGCAGTTCAGGCTTCTTATGACAATGATAAGACAGACGAGTTTGTTCTTCCTACAGTTATCGAGAAAGACGGACAGCCGACAGGTGTTATATCTGATAAAGATTCTGTTGTATTCTTTAATTTCCGTCCTGACCGCGCTCGTGAGATCACAAGAGCATTCTGCGATGATGATTTCCAGGGATTTGAAAGAAAAGCAAGACCACAGGTTACTTTCGTATGCTTCACAGATTACGATGATACCATTCAGAATAAACAGGTTGCATTCCACAAGGTTCAGCTTCACAATACATTTGGTGAGTATCTTGCAGCACACAATATGACTCAGGCGCGTATTGCTGAAACAGAGAAATATGCACATGTTACATTCTTTTTCAACGGCGGTGTGGAAGAGCCGAACAAAGGAGAAGACAGAATTCTGGTTAAATCTCCGAAGGTTGCAACCTACGATCTTCAGCCGGAAATGAGTGCACCTCAGGTTTGCGAGAAACTGGTAGATGCGATCAAATCTGACAAATATGATGTGATCGTGATCAACTTTGCAAACCCGGATATGGTTGGACATACAGGTGTACAGGAAGCAGCCATCAAAGCAGTGGAAACTGTTGATGAATGTGTTGGCAAAGCAGTAGAGGCTCTTAAGGAAGTGGACGGACAGATGTTTATCTGTGCTGACCATGGAAATGCAGAACAGCTGATCGACTATGAGACAGGTGCTCCGTGGACTGCACATACAACAAATCCTGTACCATTTATTCTTGTAAATGCAGATCCGAAATATACACTGCGCGAGAACGGATGTCTTGCAGATATCGTTCCTACACTGATCCAGCTTATGGGAATGGAACAGCCTGCGGAAATGACAGGAAAATCACTTCTTGTAGAGAAATAATATAATACAAAAACTGTGAGAACTGCTTTGCAGACATCAGCAGTTCGTGATATTGACGAAACCCTCTGACACAAATCAGAGGGTTTTTTGTTTGTTTTTGGTGATTATGTAGAAAATCATGGAATTAAAAAACACATCTTGAAATGGAAAATTTTTTCAACTATAATCGCTCTGATATCTGATAAAACAGATATCGAAAACAGCAAATAAAGAGGATTAAAAAAGGATTGGGAGGGTTTATTGGAATGCAGACAGACATGACAGTTGGGAAACCAATGAAGATGATACTTGACTTTACGATACCTGTATTTATAGGTAATGTATTCCAGCAGTTTTACAACATGGCAGATGCCATAATCGTAGGAAAATTTGTAGGAACAAAAGGGCTGGCAGCGGTTGGTTCAACAGGAACGATCATGTTTCTGATCATAGGTTTTCTTACAGGACTGACAGCCGGTTTTACAGTTCTGACCTCACAGAAATTCGGTGCAGGAAAGATGGATGAGATGCGGCAGTCAGTGGGAAATGCGGCGTTACTTTCAATTATCATTTCGGTTATAATGACGGCTGTCAGTATGGTGGGGATGCACTCGCTTCTGACATTAATGCATACACCGGAGGATATTTTTCAGGATGCATATACCTACATTATGATCATATGCGGAGGTATTTTTGCACAGGTATTATATAATATCCTGGCCAGTATTCTGAGAGCACTGGGAAACAGTAAGACACCCTTGTATTTCCTGATTCTAGCGGCACTTTTGAATATAGTACTTGACCTGACGTTTATTATTGTTTTCCATATGGGAGTCGCCGGGGCTGCCTGGGCAACGATCACAGCACAGGGAGTATCCGGAGTGCTTTGCCTGATTTATATCATAAAATACGTACCGGAATTGAGACTGAAGGCGGATGACTGGAGATTTCGTTCAGAGATTGCCAAAAAAGAAATTCTTGTGGGCATTCCCATGGGACTGCAGTATTCCATCACTGCGATCGGAACCATGATGGTACAGTCTGCACTGAATATTCTTGGTTCCTATGCAGTAGCGGCATTTACGGCAGGAAATAAGATTGAGAATATTTTTACCCAGGCATATGTTGCAATCGGAACAACAATGGCAACATATAATGCACAGAATATAGGAGCGCGTAAACTGGACAGAGTCAGACAGGGATTTAACAGTGCGCATATTATAGGAATTACCTATGCCATTGTTACAGGTGTGATTATTTTCTTCTTTGGCAAATATCTGTCTTATCTGTTTATTTCAGATAATGCCGCAGAAGTCATTCCTATGGTTGATACTTATGTGAAATGCGTGGCAGTATTTTTCATACCACTTCACTTTGTCAATGCACTCAGGAATGGTATCCAGGGCATGGGATACGGACTGCTTCCCATGCTTGCCGGTGTTGCAGAACTGGCAGGACGTGGAATCACTGCTATGGCCGCGGCGGCTCATAAGAGTTACTTTGGAGCATGTATGGCCAGTCCGATGGCATGGGTGCTTGCCGGAGGACTTTTGATCGTCATGTATTTCTATGTGATGAAGGATATGAAACGCAGACTTGGCCTGTAAAAATAAGAAAAATCATAAGGGATTTGCCAAAGAAAACATTTTTCGGGGATATTACCTGCAAACAGTAATAAAAAATGAGAAAAAGGTGAATAGTAGGTGCAAATTGGAAGAATTATGTTATAATGAAACATGCAGCGCAGGTTTATGTGATCAGTACATAAACTCTGTGTATTGTGAAGCGTATTATTAAGAATTATAGCAAGCCTCTTAATTAACCGAATCAACAGTAATATGATTCAGAAGTAATAGGCTTCAGGAAAAATGAACGGTAACATTTATGTTGAGGAGAAAATAGATGGGCAACAAAGAGGAAAAAAACAACACAGTCCCAAATGGCAGTATGGAAATAACTGGCAGACGCCATAAATCCGCAAGACCGGGGAGAATTTCGTATGTACCGATCAGTGATGAAGATCTTGCACCTTATGAACCGCCTGTTCGCAAGAAGCATAAAGGATTAAAAATTACAGGAATCGCAGTGGCAATGGTTATTGTAAGTGCCGGAGCCGCATATGCAGGTATGTCGTATTATTATTCGGATAAATTCTTTGAAGGAACATCGATCAATGGCATTGACTGTTCAGGTAAAACTGCTTATGAGGCAGAACAGAAGCTTGCGAAGACAGTAGAGAACTATTCCATAGAGGTTGATTCCAGAAATCTGGATCCGCAGACGATCAGCGGAGATCAGATCGGCTATAGTTATGTTTCTGATGGAAGTGTTCTGAAACTTCTGAAAGATCAGAAACCTTATGAATGGATCAGAGGTTTTTTTGAAAAGAAGAGCTATACAGCCGCTGAGAACACGACTTACGATAAAGAAAAGCTGAAAAAACAGGTGAAGGCACTTAACTGTGCACAGAAAGAGAATCAGGTAGCTCCTGAGAATGCATATGTCGCATATGGAGATTCGCAGTTTGAGATTGTTCCGGAGACAGAGGGAAGTAAGCTGGATTTGAAAAATGCTTATAACGTGCTTTCGGAAGCTGTTTCGGGAAATAAAACTTCGGTTGATTTCGACAGTGAGCCGGACGTGTATGTAAAAGCAGATATCACCAGCGACAATCCGGATCTGCAGGCGTCTCTTAATGCATGTAACAATTTCACAAAAGCAAGCATTACGTATACTTTTGGAGATGAAACGGAAACCCTGGATGGAAATACGATCAAGGACTGGCTGAATTTTGATGAAAAAGGACAGCTGATCATGGATGATACATCTTTCAGACAGCACATCGCAGATTATGTGGCGCAGCTTGCAGCGGCCCATGATACAGTGGGAACTGAAAGAGAGTTCCAGACAACAAGTGGGAGAACTGTCAGTGTATACGGTTCTGCATATGGATGGCAGATAGACCAGGCTTCAGAGGTTGCACAGCTGACACAGGAAATACAGTCAGGGACACAGACAACCAGAGAGCCGGTTTATTCTATGACAGCCAATGCACATGGTTACAATGATATAGGAAATACTTATATTGAAGTGGATCTGTCCGAACAGCATATGTATTTCTACCAGAACGGAGAAGATATCTTTGAGTCAGATATTGTTTCCGGTGATATGAGATATTCTGACCGTCAGACTCCGGCCGGTATTTATACGATTTATTATAAGAAGAGCCCGGATGTGCTCAGAGGTAAACAGCTGGCAAATGGTAAATACGAATATGAACAGCCGGTAACGTACTGGATGCCGTTTAATGGCGGTATTGGTTTCCATGATGCAAACTGGCAGCCATACTTTGGTGGAGATCGTTTCATGGAAGGCGGTTCGCATGGATGTATCAATATGCCGCCGGAGAAAGCAGCAGAACTTTATAATATTATTGACTGCAATATTCCAATCGTATGTTTCTATTAATATTGATCAGGAATTACTTTTCTTTAATCTTTTAATTGGAGGCATTGAACAGTTTTCTGAAAAATAAAAACAGGTATGGATATTCCGGGATCATTGTATACGAAACAATAGTCCCGGATTTCTATAAAAAGAAAAAGATTCTGTATGGTAAAATGCAGAAAGAAAGGGGAAGGTTATGAATTTTGATTCTTTAAACATCATACTGACAATTGCCGCTTTCATAGTAGGAATAATGCTTCTGACAGGACATGGGGATATTTTCCTGAAAGGTGGAAACTCGGACATCAGTAAGAAGCTTTATGATGAAGAGAAGATGGCAAAAGCAAGTGGAGTTGCGCTTATTTTGATTGGCGTTGTTTCTGCTATAGATCTTTTTACTACAGCACTGGCCTTTAAAATAGCTTACATAGCAGCACTTCTGATCATTATTGTCGGGCTTGTGTGTTATTTGAGATTAAAATGTAAAAAATAATGAATAAGGCAAGAAGGATCGAGATACGGTAAAATGTGTACGGTCCTTTTTATTTTTATGTATTAGCGTTTTTTCCTGTTTTGTGATAAAATGACATACAGGCCAAAATCCAATTGCCACAGGTAATCTGAAATGAATTTTGGCGGCGTTACTGAGAATGGAGTGAACAGTAAATAAACGAGGAAAAGATAAATTATGGTACTTGAAGAGATTGTGCGGCCTCTGGTAAAATGGTACAGGGATAATAAGAGGATTCTTCCATGGAGAGATAAGGACAATGCTTATTATACATGGGTGTCGGAGATTATGCTGCAGCAAACCAGAGTGGAGGCAGTGAAACCCTATTTTCAGAGATTTATCACAGAACTCCCGGATATTCAGTCACTGGCGGAATGTCCTGAAGAGAAACTTCTGAAGTTATGGGAGGGACTGGGATATTATAACCGCGTTCGGAACATGCAGGAAGCGGCGAAAACTGTAAAAGATGAATATAATGGCAGACTGCCTGAAGATTATCAGGCGCTTTTGTCGTTAAAGGGAATAGGAAGTTATACAGCCGGTGCCATTGCATCGATCGCATATGGGGAAAAGGTTCCGGCTGTAGACGGGAATGTACTGCGTGTGATTTCCAGAATTACAGAGAGTACGGAAGACATCAGCCGGCAGTCTGTCCGCAGAAAAATAGAACAGCAGGTTTCGCAGATCATGCCCTCAGATTGTCCGGGAGACTTTAATCAGGCACTGATGGAACTGGGAGCTGTGATATGTGTTCCCAACGGTCAGGCGAAATGTGCAGAATGTCCGATTGCATTTACCTGTCTGGCTCACAGACATGATAAAGCGGATATGATTCCTGTAAAAGCACCTAAGAAAGCCAGAACACAGGACAACAGAACTGTGTTTATCATTCAGGACGGAGAATGCACAGCTATCAGGAAAAGACCTGAGAAAGGACTTTTGGCAGGCTTATATGAACTGCCAAATACTCAGGGACATTTAAAAAGCGAAGATGCGCTTTTGTACGTAAAAGAGTTGGGACTTGATCCATTATATATAGAAGAACTTCCGCCTGCGAAACATATTTTCTCCCATATTGAATGGAGAATGCAGGCATACAGAATAAAGGTATCATCCCTAAAGACAACACAGGATAAAGAACTCATTTTTGTAAGTAAAGAACAGTCAGGTAAACAATACGCAATTCCATCTGCTTTTGGAGCGTATGCAAAGTATATCAAGGAGGAAACAACAAGATGAAACTGTTAAGTATTGCGATTCCATGTTATAATTCCCAGGATTATATGGAGAGTTGTATAGAGTCATTACTGGTGGGAGGAGAAGAAGTAGAGATTCTTATAGTAGATGACGGATCTTCTGACAGAACTGCTGAGATTGCAGATGACTATGCCAGGAAATATCCGACAATTGTAAAGGCAATCCATCAGGAAAATGGTGGTCATGGAGAAGCTGTCAATGCAGGGATCAGAAATGCTACAGGATTGTATTTCAAGGTAGTGGACAGTGATGACTGGGTAAATAAAGAAGCGTATGTACAGATTTTGAAAACTTTATATGAACTGCTCAGAGGTCCACAGACAGTTGACCTTCTGATCAGTAATTTTGTATATGAGAAACAGGGCGCAACCCGTAAGAAAATCATGCAGTACCGCAAATGCCTGCCGCAGGACAGAATATTTGGATGGGAAGAAGTGAAACACATGCCGAAAGGTAAATATCTTCTGATGCACTCCATGATCTATCGTACAAAACTGCTTCATGAATGCAATCTGGAACTGCCGAAGCATACATTTTATGTAGACAATCTATTTGCTTTTGAACCTCTTCCGTATGTAAAGAATCTGTATTATCTGGATGTGAATTTCTACCGTTATTTTATCGGGAGAGATGACCAGTCTGTAAATGAGAAAGTGATGATCAAACGTATTGACCAGCAGATCCGGGTAAACAAACTCATGGTAGATGCATATATCAACTGTAAAAATACAAATAAGCAGTTGAAAGCGTATATGTTCAGCTATCTGGATATTATTACAACTATTTCTTCCATTATGCTGATACGTGCCAATACAGAAGAGTCCCTTCAGAAGAAGAAAGAACTTCTGGAATATATCAGGACAGAGAATAAACAGGTATACAGAAAACTGCGTCACAGTCTTTTCGGAAGAGTCATGAACCTTCCGGGAAGAGGTGGAAGAAAAATGTCAGTGGCAGCCTACAAAATCAGCCAGAAATTCTATGGATTTAACTGATGTGTAAAAGCTTCACATCCGGATATCGGTTTTGGGAAAATATTTTATGAAATTGTTATAACTGTAAAAAAGCAGAATCTCTGAAAGACAAAAATGTATTTCAAAGATTCTGCTTTTTTTAAATCTTTCTAATTCTCGCTCTTTTTTCTCTTTACTTCTCTAAAGCAGACAGATTCAGAAGAAACGGAAACTCTTCTCGGATAAAAAACCAGAAAGCCAAACAATGCAAGTGTTGCACCCATGCATACATCGATCACAGAATGCTGTTTCAGGAACATGGTGGACATGATGATCAGCGCGGTCAGGGTAAAGGATGCTGCTTTTATAAATTTTTTATTTCGCAGTGTTTCGCAGTTTGTAAGCGACATATGTATTGCAAGAGAGTTGAACACATGAATGCTGGGCAGGATATTCGTAGGAGTATCTGTACTGTACAGCCATTTTACTATATCTGTGAAGATATTGTCTCTTGGAAATTCGGTCGGACGTATGTGCTGAGCATTTGGATAAACATAGGAAACAATCAGGAAAACAGTCATTCCCATCATAAGATTAAATGCCAGCTGATAGTATTCATGTTTGTTTTTGTTAAAAAATATAAAATAAATCACAGCCAGAATCATGTATGGAAACCACAGCATATAAGGAACGATAAAGAACTCACAAAATGGAATCCAGTCATCAAATACTGTATGTACGATATGATAGCTGTGAACCGGTCTGTGCTCCAGGTAACTGAAGAGCAGGATATAAATGATGCTGTAAACAGCAATCACAAGTCCATGCCGGTATTTGGAAATAAAACGTTTCAAAATTTCACCTTCTTTGGAGAATTATTTCATACCATACCATATCATAACATCTTCATACTGCTTTTACAAATAAATTTTCTCATAAAGTATATAAAAATTTTATAAAAAAATTCTCAATAAAGTGTAGCGTTTTACAAAGTTTTAACATAAAGCAGAACAAAGATTTTACGGCTTTTTATTATACTGATATCAACTGAGCCGGAGAAATTATAGTGATTTTCGAAAATGTCATGTTGTTTCCGGAGATTGTATACTGGTTTCGGCTTATGGCATTCAGCAAATAATTGTAAATGGAGAACAAAAAAATGATATATTTGGTAGAAGATGATGAGAGTATACGTGAACTGGTGATTTATACATTGAAAAGTCAGGGATTTGAAGCAAAAGGATTTGAAAGACCTTCTCACTTCTGGAAAGCCCTGGAAAAGGAAAAACCTGCACTTCTGCTCCTTGATGTGATGCTGCCGGAAGAGGATGGGATTTCCATATTGAAGAAATTGCGTATGCGTCCGGATACACGTAAACTTCCTATTATCATGCTGACAGCAAAAAGCAGTGAATATGATACAGTGGTAGGTCTTGACAGCGGGGCAGATGACTATATTCCAAAACCATTCCGCATGATGGAACTGATCTCAAGGATCCGCGCATTATTAAGAAGAACAGAAGATGACGGCGCAGAAGAATATCAGACAGGAAACCTTTATGTCTGCCCTTCCAGACATATTGCAACTGTAGATAAAAAGAATGTAAATCTTACATTAAAAGAATATGAAGTATTATGTCTGCTTCTGAAAAACAGCGGAACTGTACTTTCCAGAACTCAGCTTCTGAATCAGGTATGGGGGTATGAATTCGACGGAGAGAGCAGAACCGTTGATGTACACATCCGAACACTGAGACAAAAACTGGGAAGTGCCGGTGAGCTGGTGGAGACAGTTCGTGGAGTCGGATATAAAATTAATATGAAATAAAGTTAAAGAATAACTGGAAACAGGAATTTATCTATGCTATACTTTTAAATATGAGAATTGCAGGAGTTGCAAAGAGCAAAGCAAAATAGCTTTTGATCCTGACATCTTAAATATAAGCAGATGCCAAAAATAAATGGACAGCTGCCCGAAATCAACGGTCAGGGATATCAGAAACCCTGACTGTAGATTTTTATAAGGAGTTATTTATTTTATGAAATCATTAGTAATAGCAGAGAAACCTTCTGTTGCCAGAGATATTGCCAGAGTACTTCACTGTACACAGAAAGGAAATGGTACTCTTGAGGGAAAAGATTACGTAGTCACCTGGGCACTTGGACACCTTGTTACGCTGGCAGATCCTGAGGAATACGATAAGAAGTATATGAAATGGGAAATATCCACACTTCCCATGATGCCGGATCGAATGAAGCTGGTAGTTATTCGACAGACCGGTAAACAGTATAATGCAGTAAAAACGCAGCTGTACAGAAAAGACATAAACGATATTATAATAGCCACAGATGCCGGAAGAGAAGGTGAACTGGTAGCCCGCTGGATTCTTGACAAAGCGGACTGTCATAAACCAATCCGCAGACTGTGGATTTCTTCAGTTACAGACAAAGCTATCAAAGAAGGATTCGGAAATCTGAAAAACGGACATGAGTATGATAATCTGTACAGAGCAGCTGTGGCAAGAGCGGAAGCTGACTGGCTGGTGGGAATGAACGGTACAAGGGCACTTACCTGTAAATATAACGCCCAGCTTTCCTGCGGGCGTGTACAGACTCCTACACTGGCGATGATTGCGAAACGGGAAGAAGAGATACGGGCATTTAAGCCGAAGGAATATTACGGAATCACCCTGAAAGCAGGTGATATCACCTGGACATGGAAGGAACCAAAGAGTAAGAGCTTCAGAACTTTTAATAAAGAACGGGCAGAGGAGATTTCCGATGTTCTCAGAAATCAGTCTCTGGAAGTAACTTCTGTAATCAGCAAAGAGAAAAAATCCTTTGCACCGGGTTTGTATGACCTGACCACACTGCAGAGAGAGGCAAATCGGAAATATGGATATTCTGCAAAGCAGACTCTGAATATCATGCAGCGTCTGTATGAGAATCACAAAGTACTCACTTATCCGAGGACAGATTCCAGATATATTGGAAAGGATATTGTTCCTACAATTAAAGAACGACTGAGAGCCTGCGCAACAGGACCGTACAGAAAACCGGCAGGCGCACTGATGAATCAGCCTGTTCGTGCAAATGGAAGTTTTGTGGATGATAAAAAGGTCAGCGACCATCATGCAATTATCCCTACGGAGCAGTTTGTGCAGCTTGACCATATGACAAATGAAGAACGTAAGATTTACGATATGGTAGTTCGCAGATTTCTCAGTGTGCTGTATCCGCCTTTTGTTTATGAACAGGTGAGCATGGAGGGAATTGTTGCTGGAGAACTTTTTGCTGCCAGCGGGAAAGTTGTAAAAAGTGCCGGATGGAAAGATGTGTATGAAAATACGGACGACACTGAAGAGGATGAGGATACTGCTGACGATGCGCAGAAACTGAAAGATCAGAAGCTTCCACAGATGAAGAAAGGTGAGAGACTGCATATAGAGAATGTATCCATGAATACAGGCAGGACAAAGCCACCTGCAAGATTCACAGAAGCAACGCTTCTTGCAGCAATGGAGAATCCGGTGCGCTATATGGAGAGTCATGATACAAAGGCAGCGAAAACTCTCGGTGAGACAGGTGGTCTGGGGACAGTTGCTACAAGGGCCGATATTATTGAGAAATTGTTTAACAGCTTTCTGATGGAGAAAAAAGGCAATGAAATCCATCTGACCTCCAAAGCAAAGCAGCTTCTGGAACTGGTACCCGAGGAACTGCGCAAGCCGGAACTGACCGCAGACTGGGAGATGAAGCTTGGAAATATTGCAAAAGGTAAAATGAAACAGGAAACCTTCCTGAAAGAAATAAGGAACTATACCTGTGACATTGTAGATGAGATCAAAACCGGACAGGGAACCTTCAGGCATGATAATCTTACAAACAAAATCTGCCCGAACTGCGGAAAGAAGCTTCTGGCAGTGAATGGAAAGAATGCAAAAATGCTTGTATGTCAGGACAGAGAGTGCGGTTATAAAGAAACCCTGTCCAGAACTACCAATGCCCGTTGTCCCAAGTGTCATAAACGTATGGAAATGTATGTGAAAGGTAAGGAAGAGACATTTATCTGTGCCTGCGGCTATAAAGAAAAGCTCTCTGCTTTTCAGGCGAGAAGAGCCAAAGAGGGAGCAGGAGTCAATAAGCGTGATGTTCAAAAATATATGAGACAGCAGCAGAAAGAAGCCAAGGAGCCGGTGAATAATGCATTTGCACAGGCACTGGCAGGATTAAAACTGGAATAACTATATCACTCTCTTGTCTGCGAATCCGCATTCTATGCGATGGGTATAGTTATTTACGAAACGATGTACCAGGTAAAATAAAAAAGAAGGGAAGATAATATTATGGCAGTACAGGATGATCATATGATAAGAAATATTCAGGACGTAGGAAGACTGATCGCGAAGCTTCTGCTTCATGAGCAGCAGCCCAATTACAAACTTCCGGAGAAGGAAGCAGATTACACAGAGGCAGACCGGCTTTTTGCTACAATTATGAAACTGGCAGAAGAAGGCAAGATCAATGAAGCAGAAAACGAATTATATATGGGTATGGTAGAAGATGATGTAGACTATCTGGAACTGGCACTGACCTTTTATCTGTATCTGAATGATATGGATGGAGATTTCCTGGATGATAACGGATATTCAAGGGAGGAAGTTTTGGAAGGTATGAAAGATCTTGCTTCAGACTGGGGTGTTACAGGATTAGAGGCTTTTTGAGAGAAAGGAAAAAGCATAGCATATGCGCAGAGAACAGACACTGGAAGAGATTTCGGATGGTAAATTATATGATTCTAATGATATGGTAAAGGCAGACTGCCATGATTGTGAAGGCTGCTGTGACTGTTGTCAGGGAATGGGAGATTCTGTGCTCCTGGATCCATATGATGTATACAGATTGTCGGCAGGATTACAGAAATCAGCAGAGCAGCTTTTACAGGAATATTTGGAACTGGGAGTGACAGATGGAAATATCCTTCCGCATCTTCGGATGACAGGAGTTAAGGAACAGTGTATATTCCTTAACAGTGAAGGACGCTGTCACATCCACTCTATTCGGCCGGGATTCTGCAGATTATTCCCGCTGGGAAGATTCTACGAGAATGGCAGTTTTAAATATATTCTTCAGATTCACGAATGTCCTAAAACAAACCGCAGTAAGATCAAGGTAAAGAAGTGGGTGGACACACCGGATCTGAAAAAATATGAGAAATTTGTAAATGACTGGCATTATTTTCTGCTGGATGTGCAGGAAGTACTGTACAATGCGGAGAATCCAGATCTGATCAGAAATCTGAACCTCTTTGTGGTGAACAGATTCTATCTCAAACCATATGATCAAAATCAGGATTTCTACATACAGTTTTATGAGAGACTGAAAGAAGGAAAAGAATTGCTGGCATTGGCGTAGGAGAGACATATGAGTTATCAGAACGAATGGCTTCTTTTTGAGGCAGAAGATGAGTTTGATGAAATTAAGCACAGAGAACCGACAGAGGAATTATTGTTCTATCGTGCAGTTGCAAGTGGAGATATAAAAACTGTTAAGAAGAATTGTGAACGGCAGAGATTTACAGAGTGTGATGGTGTGGGAGTACTGTCAAAGAATGCGGTCACAAATATGAAATATCATTTTGTTATCACTACCGCAATGATAACCAGACTCTGTAAACAAAATGGAATGGAGATGGAACAGGCATTTCGCTTGAGTGATTTTTATATTCAAAAGCTGGATGGCATTCATACAGTAGAAGAGATTCAGAGCCTTCATGATGAGATGGTGATGGATTATACTGAAAAAATGCGCAGATATTTCAGAGACAACACTTATTCTAAACATATCAACGCAAGTAAAGAATACATTTATTCTCATATCAAAGAACGAATTACAATAGAAGATCTTGCAGATTCACTTGGAGTATCTGCGAGCTATCTCTCCAGATTATTTAAAAAAGAAACAGGAATATCGGTCAGTGCCTATATCCGCAGACAGAAGATAGAAATGGCGAAAAATCTTTTGCAGTACAGTGATTATCCGATCATTGAGATTGCAAACCGTCTTTCCTTTTCTTCCCAGAGTCATTTCATCCAGCAGTTTAGGGAAGTTACGGGAATGACACCGGGTAAATACAGGGATGAACATTATATGATACACTGGGATATAGAAAAAGAACTTTGTGTCGCATCAGAGTCGGAACTGAAAAAAGAACAGGATTAATCAAAATATTAAGATAAGTAAAACAGGCGGCTAGCTTACAGGGAATATAAATTTTCTGTAAGCCGGCCGCTTATTTTCATCTGGTAATATCGGGAGATTAAAGAGTTAATATGACTTCGTTCTTATCCTGAAGAAGTTTTTCAGGGATATAATTATCTGCTAATTTCTGTCCGTTAAGAACCAGACTGCAGCAACCAGATTCTTTTTCGTCTGGATTTTCTACAGAGATATGAAGCTGTTTTCCACGGAAAACTTTCTCAATCTCAAAGTGTTTCCAGCTTTTTGGCACAGAAGGAGACAGTCGAAGTCCTTCAAGATCAGGGCGAAGCCCGAGGATACCTTCCACACATCCTACCATTACAGTAGAAGCAGTTCCTGTCAGCCAGTGAACATGAGAGCGTCCAAAGTGTTTGCTTGCTTTTCCCTCTGTAAACTGACCATAGCAGTATGGCTCAAGACGACGGATTTCGGCACAGTCATTCTGCGCAGCAGGAGAATTTTCCATAAAATAGGTAAAAGCACGTTCTCCATGACCGCGGAGTGCTTCAGCAAGAATCAGCCAACCCTGGGATTGGGAGAAAATACCGGAGTTTTCTTTTGTACCCTGATTATAGATAACTGCCAGTGCACCATCGAAAGCATGTGCATGATAAGGCGGATCCATAAGGATCGCACCATATTTTGTGTTTAGACGTTCGTATACATTGTTCAGTGCAGCGTCTCCCTGTTCAGGGCTGGCAAGACCACTGATGACAGCCCAGCTCTGAGGATTCAGCCACATATTTGCTTCAGGAGCAGCAGCTTCACCGATTCTTTCTCCTGATTCTGTATAACCACGTACGAAGCGGTCGTTATCCCAACACAGTTCCTGAACTTTTTCGCCAAATGCTTTCTGAGTTTCTTCAAGATACTGTACATATTCTGTATCTTTTTTATATTCGGCAAAGATTTTCAGGATTGTCATTGCATAATAGAACTGTAAAGCAACAAAAGAAGATTCTCCGTTTGCACCCAGACGGAGACAGTCATTCCAGTCTGCATAAAGTCCGGCGGGCATTCCATGAGGTCCAAGGTGATTAAGAGAGAAAGCAACCGCACGTTTCAGATGTTCATATACAGTAGCTTCATCTTTGTTGGCAAAAGGAATCACTTCATCAAGAAAAGCAGTGTTTCCGGTTTCTGAAATATATTTATATACAGTTGGGAAAAGCCATAATGCATCATCTGCACGGTAAGCCGGATGGCCGGTTTCCTGTACATAAGAAGCATCATCCGGAGTATCTTCTTTTCCTGGTGTGTGAGTAAACTTGACAAGAGGGAGTCCGCCACCGTTATTTACCTGCGCAGACAGCATGAAACGAATCTTTTCCAGTGCCATTTCCGGTGCCAGATGGATGATTCCCTGAATATCCTGTACAGTATCTCTGTATCCGTATCCATTTCTGAGTCCACAGTAAATGAAGGAAGCTGCACGGGACCAGATGAAAGTCATAAAACAGTTGTATGCGTTCCAGGTATTAATCATAGTATCAAATTCCGGACTTGGAGTGCTGACTTTAAGATTATCAAGCTTACTGTTCCAGTCAGCTTTTAATGCTCCCAGTTCTTCTGCTACAGTTGGAGCCGGATTTTCGTAACATCTGATTACTTCAGCAGCTTCAGATGACGGTTTCATTCCAAGAAGAAAAGCAATTGTTCTGGTTTCACCTGCTTTAAGAGTTATTTTGCAGGAGAGAGCACCACAGGAGTTTTCATTATAGCTTGTCTTATCACCAAGATCACCACAGACAATACCTTCAGGGTTTCCATATCCATGGTAACTTCCGAGAAATTCATTTTTGTCCCCACAGTAAGAAGAAACCTCAGCACCTGCAAGTCCAAAGAAACGTTCTGTCACATTTTTCTCATCTACATTCTCATTTTCAGGAATTGCATCAAGATTTCCATGAATCTGCTGAGTAATTCTGTTTCCTTCGAACAGTGTACGAGAAATAAAAAGAGAGTACTGTAAATTAACCTGATCCTGTTCGTAATTGCTGTGGTTGGTAAACTCTGCATATCCGCTGAGAGTCAGGTTCCTTTCGTGATCAGAATGATTGGTCACAGATAATGCCCATACTTCATAACTTTTTCCAAGAGGAACATAGTAAAGGGCTTCTGAGTGAATATCGCTGTAGTCGGCAGAAATTTTTGTATAACCGATTCCGTGACGGCATTCGCTCTTATACTGAGCCAGATCTTTGCCTACAGGCTGCCAGGATGCAGACCAGAAGTCTGATGATCTGTCATCGCGAATGTAAATGTAACGTCCCGGCTGGTCAAAGTTATTAAAAACATAGCGCAGGATACGTCCGTTTGCACCGGATTTTGCAAAACTGTAGCCCCCTGCATTATTGGAAATGATTGCACCGTACTCCGGGGAACCCAGATAGTTTACCCATGGTGCAGGTGTTGCCGGATTAGTAATCACGTATTCTCGGTTTTCATTGTCAAAATATCCGTATTTCATATAGTAAATCCTTTCTGTTAGAACAATATTTATAACTGCCTGTCGACTGCTTTTATGGAGGCTGAGCAGCTATTGTTTTCAGGCAAGTGTCACTGTAATTTCATGAAGATCAGAAGAGAGGTTGTTAATAAATTCTCTGGAGATCATAATATGGGAATCTTCTACGATTTCTATTGCTGTTTTGTCGCAGTCCGCAGCGGCGATATGATAAGAACCATAATCTTTTCTGTCTGTGTTTCGGTAGGTAACATGGAACTGTTTTCCTGCAAAAGTAACAGAGACAGAAGCAGTTCCTGCTTCATCGAACTGTTCTGCCAGAAGTTTTGGATGAACCAAAAGGTTTCCGAAAACTCCACGGACACCAAAGACCTCTGTGATCATGGTAAAAAGATACCAGCTTGCAGCACCTGTCAGATAATGATACATGCCACGTCCGTCTGAACGGAAATATTCAGGAATTCCCGGGTAGATATGGCTGGTATCAAAGTCGAGAGCTGTATCAGACAGAGAACGCAATGCTTTCCAGCCTTCTTTTGCAAAGCCTCTCTGATATAAGGCATTTGCATACATAACTGCCATATGAGAGAAAACAGCACCGTTTTCTTTTTCGCCATAAGCGAAACCGAACATACGTCCCATATCAAACTTCAGTTCCTGAAAATCTGTGTTCAGGCGGTAACCGCCAATTTCTTTTCTGTAAAGATAATGATCTGCGCTTTTTACGATTTTTCTGATCTGCGCATCAGTGGCAACATTTCCCATAATAGAGAAAACCTGGCCCGTGAGCATCATACGCACCTGTTCATGGTGGAAACCTTCCACTGCCTCTCCATGATTATCGTAATAGCTGTTATACCATCCTTCTTCGTTGTCTTTGCCATCAATCCATTCCTGTGAACGGATATGATCTGTCAGCCAGTTGGATTTCTGGATCAGGTTGGCAGCAAGTGTGGAGAGAGAGAAGTTTTTCTTTCTGCCGCTCAGGTTATGCCTGCAGCTTTTGGCATATTCAGTAAGAATCTTTTTCTTTTCAGATACACTGTCAAACATATCTGTCTGGTCGTTCAGCAGGATTTCAATTTCCTCTGACAGCGGGATACTGGTTTCGCCTGCAGATTCCATAAGGCGTAATATGGAAGCAAGAGTATGGAGATTGCCCGCATAAGCACAGGTAAAGGCAACACTTTCACCATTTTCTGCTGCCATATCCAGGGCATCGTTCCAGTCAGCTCCGCGGAGACGGTAAATATTATGAACACCTACATCATAAAAAGCGGCAAGCTGCTGGATCAGAATGTGCTCCAGAACACTTCCGGTATATACCTGACCGTCTTCGGTGCGCTGTTTATTTCCATATGCGTCATTCCAGAGAGTATCAATTTCTGTGCCGCGCATGGTTTGTGCATCTTTAAAATAAGGAACCTGTTTCTTAAGGATCTCTATATCTCCGGTCTGATTAATATAAAGACTGGTCGTGATTAGCGGCCAGAGTGCATGATCCATCCATACACGTGCGATTCCGTTTCTGTCAGCGATAAAATTGCCGTCACCGTCTCCGATAATAGTAGCATTTGTACCATCAATACGTACGCCGCCATAATTCTTTTCAATCATGGCACCTACATTCTGAGGATTCATCAGCAGAAGAGAAAGACAATCCTGCCACAGATCACGCCATCCGCGTCCACCACGTCCGTAATCATGATGAGGAAGGAAAGAACAGCCAAATAAACGGCGCAGGAATGGCTGGAAACTTACCCATTTCATATAACTGTCAAAGTCAGGATCCTGTGTGTGGAAGTCAACGTTTACCTGTTTTTTCCAGTAAATTCTGGTTTCTTCCAGTGCATTTTTTACTTTATCGGAAGTATTGTATTTTTCAAAAATATTTTCAATTTCTTCTTTACTGTCGGCAATACCTGATAATAAAATAAAGTCTGTTTTTTCACCGGGAGCCAGTGTGAAAGATGAGAAACAGAAAGCACCCATTGCTTCCTTTCCTGCTGCCAGACTGTGTGCGGGAACTCCTTTATATCCTTCATATACTGTGCGTGGATGTGTATAGGTACCACCTTCTCCGATAAAATCTTCTACAGTCGGATAATAGGAAATCGGATTTTCTCCCTTTCCGGAACAGCCATTTACATAATAGATTTTATGATTTGGCTGATGTCCACGCTCGTCAAATGACATGGTGGGGCAGACGTTGATTCCATGTTCTGTTGTCTCGATACGATGGAGCATGGAAGTGACATTTCGATGATCACGAATGTTATCTGCACTTCTTCCGTAAACAGGAATTGCACCATATGCAGTAAATTTCTGTACAGTATCTGTCTGGTTTTCAATTGTCACATACATAATCTCCACATTATCACTTTTGGGGATAAAAGAAGTAACTGTGGAGATGAGCCCAAGTTCTCTGGAAGTCCTTTTCAAAGTCTGCCACATGAATCCGGCGGTTAGTTCACTGTCTTCCTGCCTGTCAGTAAAACGGTCGGCTTCTTGCTGAGCAGAGGAACCTGTTACTGAATAAGGAATGTGTCCTTCTTTTACGATCCAGAAATTTCTGGAAGAACGATTGTTATGAAGATTTTCGGAACTGACCGGTTCTAACAGGAAGGTATCCTGATCAATTTTGCTGTCACCTCCAAGCACTGGTGTGACGGAACTTTTCAGACCTGCTTCTGATGCAAGAGGAAAATAAAGATAACTGGTATTTTCCGGTCTGTTCACACAAAAGCTTCCATGATTATCAATAAACTTAATATGTTTCAACATTTTTCTCCTTCCATAAATATTGTATGGAAATTATATCGGAAATGAGATCTTTCGGAAATAAGAAACATGAAGTAAGTATCAGAATCATGACATAAAATAACACAATTTCAGAAAAATATATGAGCAGGTAATGAATCAGATTGCGAATATTCATCTGGCTGATTTATAGAAAAATGGTACTTTTTATACAAAAATACTAATAAAAAAACAGAAAGATTATGATTTTAGGAAAGATTTCCTTATTAAATAACAAAATCTGTCTGTATATAAAAAGAACACAATGAGGTCATGAATCTGACATTTTGGTGGAAATTATAATATACCCGAAAAGCAGCTTAAGCTATAATCTGATACATCAGGTGAGGCAAGAAACTCACAAAGAGAAAAAAAGAAAAAGGAGGGCTTTTTTAATGAAAAAGAAAGCATTAGCTGTTTTACTTACAGCATCCGTAATTGCAGGTACAATGGGCGGAACCGCTACAATCGTACATGCAGATGAAGAAGGAAAAGTAATCAATATTTATTCCTGGAATGATGAATTCCGTCAGCGTCTGGAAGCAGTATATCCTGAAGTAAAAGAAACATCCAAAGACGGAACAGTAACAACATTAAAGGATGGAACAGAAATTCACTGGATCATAAATCCAAATCAGGATGGTGTTTATCAGCAGAAACTTGATGAAGCTCTTATGAATCAGGCTGATGCATCAGCAGATGATAAGGTAGATATCTTCTTATCAGAAACAGATTATGTATACAAATATACAGATGCAGCAGCGGATGTGGCAATGCCTCTGACAGATCTTGGAATTGATCCTGACAAAGATCTTGCAGATCAGTATGACTTTACAAAAACAACTGCATCTGATGCAGATGGAGTACAGAGAGGATCTACATGGCAGTGCTGCCCTGGACTTCTTGTATATCGTCGTGATATTGCCAAAGATGTGTTCGGAACCGACGATCCTGAAGAAGTAGGCAAGAAAATGAAAGACTGGGATACAGCAAAAGCTACAGCTGAAGAACTGAAAGCAAAAGGATATTACACATTTGCTTCTTATGCTGATACATTCAGACTGTATGGAAACAGCATTTCCCAGCCATGGGTAGAAGACGGTGCAACAACTGTTAATGTAGACCAGCAGGTAATGAACTGGATCAAAGATTCCAAAGAATGGCTGGATGCAGGATACCTGAACAAAACTGTAAAAGGTCAGTGGAATGATGACTGGAACAAAGCTATGGGATCTGAATCCAAAGTATTTGCATTCCTCTTCCCGGCATGGGGAATTGACTTTACATTGAAACCAAACTGGGATGGAGAAGACGGAGCATGGGCTGTTACAAATCCACCACAGGAATACAATTGGGGCGGTTCTTACATCCATGCAGCAACAGGAACAGATAATCCGGAACATGCAAAAGATATCATTCTTGCACTGACAGGAAATAAGGACAATTTATTAAAGATTTCCAAAGATTATTCTGACTTTACAAATACAAAGAGTGGTATGCAGGAAGTTGCAAAAGATGATACTTTCGCATCTGACTTCCTTGGCGGACAGAATCCATTTACATATTTCTCACCGGTTGCAGAGAACATCAAGATCGCACCACTTTCTGCTTATGACCAGGGATGTGTAGAACTGATCCAGAACGCTTTCAGCGATTACTTCCAGGGTCAGGTAGACTATGACAAAGCAAAATCAAACTTTGAAACAGCAATCAAAGAACGTTATCCGGAAATCCAGGAAGTTAACTGGGCTGAATAATAAACGCTTTTGAATTGACAGTTAAAAAGTTTCAGGTGTAAATAACCTGTACAGATGCATTTGTATTTGCCAGACATGCATGAAAGAGATGTGTGTCTGGCACTAATATGTAAAGGAAGGAATGCTGAACTATGAAAAAAAAGAAAAGCATCAGCTATGCAAAATGGGGATACATCTTTATCCTTCCATTTTTTGTAACTTTTTTAATCTTTTCTTTGATTCCGCTGGTAGATACTGTACGTTATAGTTTCTATGAATATTATCGTTCAGGAATTAAAGAAATCGGACCGAATTTTATTGGAATTGCAAACTATCTGAGTCTGTTGAAGTCAGATATGCTCAAATACAGTACTAATACACTGATTCTGTGGGTAATCGGATTTGTACCGCAGATCGTGATCGCACTGGTTCTGGCATGCTGGTTTACAGATGCGCGTCTGAAGATCCATGGACAGCAGTTTTTCAAGGTTGTTATTTATCTTCCTAACCTGATCATGGCTTCTGCGTTTGCATTATTGTTCTTTACCATGTTCTCTACCAACGGACCGATTAACTCTATTCTGATGTCTCTGGGATGGGTTAAAAAACCGATAGATTTTCTGGGTTCTGTAATCGGAACCAGATCTCTGGTCGGATTTATGAACTTCCTGATGTGGTTTGGTAATACAACAATTATGCTGATGGCTGCTGTTATGGGTATCAGTATGGATATTTTTGAAGCATCTGAACTGGATGGCTGTAACAGTATCAAGAGATTTTTCTATATCACATTGCCGCTGATCCGTCCGATCCTTGCTTATACACTGATCACATCTATCATCGGTGGTCTTCAGATGTTCGATGTTCCTCAGATTCTTACAAATGGACAGGGAAATCCAGACCGTACATCTATGACTCTGATCATGTTCCTGAACAGCCACTTAAAGAGCAAGAACTATGGTATGGCAGGTGCACTGTCCGTATATCTGTTTATTGTCAGCGGTATTTTATGTATGATCGTATATAAGATGACAAATGACACAGACCCGGATGGTTCCAAGAAAGCTGCAAAGAAAAAAGCAAAAGAAGAAAGAAGGAGGAGATAAACTATGAAATCAAATACATCAGGTCGTGTGCGCAGTATTTTTGTTCATCTTGTGCTGATCTTTTTATCCTTCCTGTGTCTGTTTTTCTTTTACATTCTGATTGTAAATGCAACACGTTCCCATGCGGATCTGCAGAAAGGATTTTCAGCACTTCCCGGAAAATATTTTCTTGAGAATCTGAAGAATGTGGCAAATGACGGAAGTTTCCCGATGTTCCGCGGTATTATTAACAGCGTTGTTGTATCTTCCTGCAGTGCTGCACTTTGTACATATTTTTCTTCTTTGACAGCTTATGGTCTATATGCTTATGATTTTAAAATGAAGAAAGCAGCTTTTACCTTTATTATGGCAATTCTTGTTATGCCTACACAGGTAACAGCAATGGGATTTTTACGACTGATCACAAAGATGGGAATGTATGACTCTTTACTTCCGCTGATCATTCCATCCATTGCATCTCCGGCAGTCTTTTACTTTATGTACAGTTACCTTCAGTCTTCCCTTCCTTTATCCCTTGTGGAAGCGGCAAGAATTGATGGCTCCGGAGAATTCAGAACCTTTAACAGTATTGTACTTCCGATCATGAAACCGGCAGTAGCAGTACAGGCAATCTTTACTTTCGTAGGATCCTGGAACAATTACTTCGTTCCTGCCCTGATCATTCAGTCAAAGAGCAAAATGACAGTGCCGATCCTGATTGCAACTCTGCGTGGTGCTGATTATATGAACTTTGATATGGGTAAAATTTACATGATGATCACTGTTGCGATCGTGCCAATCATTATTGTATATCTGCTTTTATCCAAATACATTATTGCAGGTGTAACACTTGGTGGTGTAAAAGAATAATGAGAATTAAGAACCCCCATAGAGAGAATGCTATGGAGGTTCTTTTCATGAGAATTATAATATTAAAAACAGGAGTATAATTATATGAAGAAATGGATTTACAGTGGAACTAGAGAAGAACAGCCGTCAGAGAGAGAACTGATGCATGGAAAGCTTGCCAGAAAAGCGGCGTCAGAAGGCATTGTTCTGCTGAAAAATGAAGGAATCCTTCCATTAAAGAAAGATACAGCTGCTGCACTTCTTGGGTATGGAGCAGAGAAAACCGTAAAGGGTGGAATTGGTTCTGGAGATGTTAACAACAGAAAGAATATTTCTATTTATCAGGGACTGAAAGAAGCAGGAGTAAAAATTGTAAGCGAAGACTGGATCAGCGATTATCACAATCGCTATGAGCAGGCGAGAGAGGCGTGGAAAGAAAAAGTTCTGGAAGAAGCTAAGAAAGTAGATAATCCTTTTGATGCCTATGCAGAGAATCCTTTTGCAATGCCGCTGGGACGTAAGGTGGCAGAGGAAGATATCTGTGAAGCAGATGTGGTGATTTATGTGATCAGTCGTATTTCAGGAGAAGGAAAAGACCGCCGCAAAGTAAAGGGAGATTACTATTTAAGCGAGAGAGAAGAGGAAGATTTACGTTATCTTGCAGAAATGAACAAACCTGTGATCCTTATTCTTAATGCAGGTGGTCCTGTGGAGCTGACAGATATTCTGGAACAGACAGACAATATAAAAGGAATCTTAAATATTTCTCAGCTTGGTCAGGAAGGGGGAGATGCCCTGGCTGATGTACTTCTGGGAAAAGAAGTGCCGGGCGGTAAACTGACAACAACCTGGGCAAGGCGATACGAGGATTATCCGGCTTCAGAAGAGTATGGGTATCTGAATGGCAATCTGGAAAAGGAAAAATACAAAGAAGGTATTTATGTAGGTTACAGATATTTTGACAGCTTTGACAAAAAAGTGATGTTTCCGTTTGGGTTTGGTCTTTCTTATACTATGTTTGAGATGATGTGTTGCAGCATAAATATGAAAGAAAGTAAGATCAGAGCAGAGGTTCAGGTTACAAATACAGGAAATGAATATGCTGGTAAAGAAGTGGTACAGATTTATGTTACGCTTCCGCAGACAGAACTGGAAAAAGAGTATAAGAGACTGGCAGGTTTTGCAAAAACCAGACTTCTGAAGCCGGGAGAAACACAAACACTTACTGTTGAGATTCCACAGAAACAACTGGCTTCTTTCAATGAGAAAACACATACATGGATAGTGGAAAAAGGCAAATATGGCATTCTGGTCGGAAACAGTTCAGACAAACTGAAACTGGAAGCAGTTCTGGTAGTTTCAGATGATACAGTACTGGAACAGATGGATAAAATCTGCCCGCTTCAGGAAGAACTGGAACAGATTCATTTGACAAAAGAATTGAAAGAAAAATCTGTGCAGAGACAGGAAAAACTGATAACAGCGCAGGTTCCGGAATATTATTTTAAACCTGCGATGATACCGGCAAAATCGGAAAATGCCGGAAAAAATCAGGAAAATCTGACAGAGGAAGAAAAAAGATTTGTTTCTGTTCTGGAAGACAGAACTACAGAAGAGCTGATTCCTCTGCTTTATGGAAAGATTTCAGAGAATATCAGTACTCTTGGTGCAGCAGGGATTCGAGTACCGGGATCAGCAGGTGAAACCTGCGGTACTTTGGAAGAGTATGGAATCCCCTCTCTTGTTATGGCGGACGGTCCGGCAGGTATCCGCCTTAGACAGTGGTATGAAGTAGATAAAGAGGCAGACAGTATCTATGAAATGGGTGTTCTTGGCTCTCTGGAAAATGGGATTCTGGAACCAGGCGTACACCATGAGAATGCAGACACTTATTATCAGTACTGCACAGCTTTTCCTGTAGGAACAGCACTGGCACAGACCTGGGATACAGATCTCATGACAGAGTTTGGAAAAGCAATCGCAGAAGAAATGGAAGAATTTCATGTAAATCTGTGGCTTGCACCAGGTATGAATATTCACAGAAACCCATTATGTGGAAGAAATTACGAATACTATTCAGAAGATCCGTATCTGTCAGGTATGCTGGCAGCAGCAGTGACCCGAGGTGTTCAGAGCAAGTCAGGATGTGGCGTAACAATCAAGCATTTTGCATGCAATAATCAGGAAGATAACCGCATGGGTGTTGACTCCTGTGTATCCGAACGTGCGCTCAGAGAAATCTATCTCCGCGGATTTGAAATTGCAGTAAAAGAAGGAAATCCTGTTTCTATTATGACTTCCTATAATCTTATCAACGGTATTCATGCGGCGAACAGCAAAGATCTGTGCATGACAGTTGCCAGAAAAGAATGGGGATTTGACGGAGCAATTATGTCAGACTGGAACACAACAGTTCCGGAAGATGGAAGCGTTCCATGGAAATGTGTGGCAGCAGGCAATGACATTATCATGCCTGGAAATCCGGATGATGATAAGAATATTCGCCAGGCATATAAAGAAGGTAAACTTACAGAAGAAGAAATCCGAAATTGTGCCGGACATCTGGTATCTATGATCCGTAGATTAGAGAGTACAGATTGTTGAAATGATTTTTCAAACACGTTCTAAATGAAAACAGATAGAATTCTGGCATATGCTGAAAATACAGTAATGAGAGGACAATATTAATTATTAAAATCAATCGGAAGACCATCAGAGGCCTTCCGATTGATTTAGTGCTCATAATAACTGGATTTTTATTTGCATCAGCAGATCTTCAGCAGATTTTCAAAGGAGAAAATCTCTTTTTCAGACATTAATTCTTCAAATCTGTTCAGGTTAAGATCTGAGTGTTCCAGTTCTCTTGAAAACTGATAACAGATACGGATTTGGTCATCCAGCTTAAACTGCCGGTTGTTTTTCAGATAGGTTCCCACATTTAATTCATGGATGAACAGGGTGCACACAACTGCCATTTTCACCTTGGCGAAGATTTCATCATCATAAACTGCACCGCAGAAATAGGTATAGATCCAGTAAACAAGAAGCTGTTCCTCCTGAATCTGCCAGTCCGGATAAGAGAAATCAAATTCACTTTTCTGCCAGGAATAAAGATTTCCGGAGTCAGACTGCGGATCTGTATTTCCATTATACAGTGGAGTCAGACAATTCTTTAAGTATTCCTGCCATCCCGGGCGCAGAACCTCCATTTCCGGGACAACAGTTTTCCACATTTTTTTAAATAATTGTTCTGGTGTATTTGCGCAGGCAGATGCAGCAGAACTGTTTTCTATGTTATCTGCATTTATACGAGAGTAAATTTTGCTGCAAAATCTATCTCCGTATCCGGAATCTTCATGTCGTTTTCGCATTTCTTCCCATTTAAAGAGTTCATTTTTATTCACACATAACTGGAAATCATGTGCAGCAGCCAGAAGTTTCCACAGACGTTTCTGCATGGGTACAGCTCTGTCCTGGATGATATCTATAAGCATATCACGGGTGTCCATAAGTGCAGTGAACAGGAAATAATCAAAGTCATCATAGACTTCTTCTTTTGCCTTTTTTTCTTTTGTGATAAAGTGTACCTTTTCTTTTTGGGAAAGTAAAATCCTTGCTGCCTCCGGACAGGAGAGCGACAGGGAAATCTCACGCAGACCTTCAAATTCTTCAATATGTCTAGGATAATTTCTGCAGGTTCTGCAGAACATTTCCGGTCCTGCTTCTGTGTAGATATCACACAGGTTCTCTTCGTTGAGAAAAGCACAGCGTCTGTTATACTGGCGGAAAACATGTTGTTTCCAGTCAATATCATTGTGCAGGCGATTGCGGAACGGACCTTTAAAGTGCTGGTACTTCTTCAGTGTCTGATCGTCAATCACGATCTGCCATCCTGCGCAGCAGGTATCCGGACAGGCTCCTGCAATGCAGGAAAATTCTTTATAGTAGTTTGGAAATGTGTATTGCATGATATTAAATAGGATCCTTTCTTTTTTTCTTAAGTTTACGGTAAGTTCCTGCAGTCATGCCACAGGATTTGCGAAAGCTCTGGGAGAGATAACTCTGAGAGGAGAATCCTGTGAGATGTGCAATATCTGAAATCCCGTAATCAGTATTTTCCAGAAGCTCTTTACATACCTCAATCCGCTTTCGGTTTAGATAGTTCATAGGAGAAATCCCATAATATTTGGTAAATTCATGGCTGAGATAATACTTGTTCAGGTGGCTGATGGCAGACAGATGATCAAGAGAGATGTTTTCTCCGTAATTAGAATCAAGATATCGCTTGATATGTGCACATTCCTTGCTTGGATGTTGTGCAGTGATCAGTTCAAAAGGAGAATCTGTGATCCGCTGAAGCTGAAGGATCAGAATATTAAGTATATGTCTGCAGATTTTTTCGTACCCTTCCGATTGATTATCCAGTTCTTGAAACAGAGCATTAAAGTAAAAAAGCAGATCTGTTTTCTTTTTTCTGCAGTTAAAGATGCGATATTCTTTCTGATCATTAAAAGAGAAAGATAATCCGTCTACGCCCACTGTGAAATAGCTGAGAGGTGGGTTTCCTCTGGAAATTTCAGTGTGATTAATGTGAGGGTTAACAATGATCAGGTCATCTTTTGAAATAGGGTAGATTTCATCTTCAAGCAGAAATTCCCCCTGTCCGTCCCGCACATAAAATAATTCAGTGAATGCATGGGAGTGGGGAATGCTTGGCCAGTCACCTTCATAGAGGGAAGAAGATGCATTCAGAAGTGTGACCTCCTGTGGAGCAGTATCTTCAGGGCTGAAGCGAAGAGAATGTGTACTCATAAAAAAGTTCCTCCTCCATAATTTAGTGATTTTGTCTAATGCAAAAGAGTGAACAAAAATAATAGAGGGAATCTGTTCTGCATTTAGTTGTTATGATTGGACTAAATGCATAAAAAAACTTTGAAAGATAAAAAATATAGGGTATTATAATCAAAAACAGAATTCCTTTCAAAATTCTCGATAACATTTTTTATATAATATCACAATTTGATTTGTACAGCAAGATTTCTAAAAAACAAAGCAAAAAGAGAATTGAAAATGTTTTGGAAAGAACGTATTCTATAGACAGATAAGGCGCAAGAAAGAGCAGAATCAGGTCAGATAAGTAAAAAATAAGACAGGTTTATACAGAGAGAGGAGACAAACAACAATGAAAAAAGGTCGTGTAACAATACCAACCAATCTGGATGTAGTGCCACAGACACTGGAGATACTGGATGAGTGGGGTGCAGATGCGATCCGTGACTGTGACGGAACAGAATTCCCGAAGGAATTAAAAGACACTGGCTCCAAGATATATGCAACCTATTATACAACCCGTAAGGATAATGAATGGGCAAAGGCACATCCTGAGGAAATCCAGCAGATGTATATCATGACATCCTTCCATACAGCAACAGAGGAGAAACTGGAAATCCACCTGATGGATCATTTATATCCGGATATGCTGGCAGTGAATACAAGAGATGATATCTACAGATGGTGGGAAGTTATAGACCGCACCACCGGAGAACCGGTATCAACAGAGCTGTGGAGCTATGAGGAAGAAACAGGTAATGTAGTGATCAGATCTGCAAAGCTGTTTCATGAATACACTGTAAGCTTCCTGGCATATATTATGTGGGATCCTGTACATATGTACAATGCAGTAGTAAATGACTGGAAAGACGTAGAACCGCAGATTACATTTGATGTGCGCCAGCCAAAAACAAAAGCTCATTCCCTGGAACGTCTGCGCAGATTCCTGGATACTCATGAGTATGTGGATGTTGTGCGCTTCACTACATTTTTCCATCAGTTTACTCTTATATTTGATGAACTTGCAAGAGAGAAATATGTAGACTGGTTTGGCTATTCAGCTTCAGTCAGCCCATATATTCTGGAGCAGTTTGAGAAAGAAGTGGGCTATCCTTTCAGACCGGAATATATCATTGACCAGGGATACATGAACAATACCTATCGGATTCCCTCAAAAGAATTCAAAGATTTCCAGGCATTTCAGAGACGCGAAGTTGCAAAGCTTGCCAAAGAGATGGTAGATATCGTACATGAATACGGAAAAGAGGCCATGATGTTCATGGGAGATCACTGGATTGGCATGGAACCGTTTATGGACGAATTTGCATCTATCGGACTGGATGCTGTAGTTGGAAGTGTTGGAAATGGTGCGACCCTGCGTCTGTTCAGCGATATTAAGAATGTAAAATATACAGAAGGAAGATTTTTGCCATACTTTTTCCCGGATACGTTCCATGAAGGCGGCAATCCTGTAAAGGAGGCAAAAGTGAACTGGGTAACAGCAAGAAGAGCAATCCTTCGAAGCCCGATCCAGAGAATCGGATACGGCGGATATCTGAAACTTGCCCTGGAATTCCCGGATTTTGTACAGTATATCAAAGAAGTCTGCGAAGAGTTCCGCACTTTATATGATAACATTCAGGGAACGACTCCTTATTGCGTAAAACGGGTAGCAGTCCTGAATTGTTGGGGAAAGATGCGCTCATGGGGTAACCATATGGTACATCACGCCATCTATTACAAGCAGAATTATTCTTATTTCGGAATTATCGAAGCATTAAGCGGCGCGCCGTTTGATGTATCATTTATCAGCTTTGACGATATCAAAGCAGACAAAGATCTTCTGAAGAAATTTGACGTAGTGATCAATGTGGGAGATGCGGACACTGCACAGTCAGGCGGCGAGAACTGGATCGACGAAACAATCATCACAGCAGTCAGAGAATTTGTATATAATGGCGGTGGATTTATCGGTGTAGGAGAACCGGCAGCGCATCAGTGGCAGGGCAGATTCATTCAGTTAGATGATGTACTTGGAGTAGAAGAAGAACATGGATTTAACCTGAATACAGATAAATATAACTGGGAAGAACACAGAGATCATTTCATCCTTAAAGATGCAGAAGGCGAGGTTGATTTCGGTGAAGGTAAGAAGAACATTTATGCCTTACCGGAAACAGAAATCTTAATCCAGAAAGACCAGGAAGTGCAGATGGCTGTAAAGACTTTCGGTAAAGGAAGAGGCGTTTATATCAGCGGACTTCCATACAGCTTCAAGAACAGCCGCGTGCTTTATCGTGCAGTCCTTTGGTCAGCATCCGCAGAGGAAGAACTTCACTGCTGGTATTCAACCAACTACAATGTAGAAGTACATGCTTACGTAAAAAATGGAAAATACTGTGTAGTCAACAACACTTACGAACCACAGGATACAGTAGTTTACAGAGGTGATGGAAGCAGCTTCCGGTTACATATGGAGGCAAATGAGATCAAATGGTATCAGATATGAAAGATATCGGATAGATTTTATCTGTAAAATAGATTGAAAAGAAAGTCAGTGAAGAAATAACAGAACAGGTTCAGACGTGAGCAGAATGCTTTTGCCTGAACCTGTTTTGATGTGTCAATAAGTTGATTTTTGAACAAGCTTGCGTTTGAATTTCTTATTTACGCATTGTTGTCGGTCGCTGTAGCCACCGGCATATAATTATTTGATTAAGCTGTTATCATCAAAGTAGTTGATCTGCATTGCTGAACGAACATCATGAAGTGTCTGTGCAGCTTTTGCTTCAGCAACCTTGCTTCCCTCTTTGAGGATATCATATACATCATCAAGATGCTGTTCCCAGTATTTACGTCTCTCGCGGATTGGAGAAAGCTCTGCCTGGAGTACTTTATTCAGGAATTTCTTAACCTTGACATCACCCAGACCGCCGCGTGTATAATGGGCTTTCAGTTCATCCAGATTCTGATATTCAGGCAGGAACTCTGCAAAATATTCCGGTTTGCAGAATGCGTCCAGATAAATAAATACAGGGTTTCCTTCCACACGTCCCGGATCTTCCACACGAAGATGATTCGGGTCTGTGAACATGGACATAACCTTCTTCTTAACATCAGCTTCTTCATCTGAAAGGTAGATGCAGTTTCCGAGAGATTTGCTCATTTTTGCTTTTCCGTCAATACCTGGCAGACGTAAGCATGCTTTATTGGATGGCAGAATAATCTCAGGTTCTGTCAGAGTTTCACCATAAACAGTATTAAATTTGTGGACAATCTCCTTGCACTGCTCGAGCATTGGAAGCTGATCTTCGCCAACCGGAACAGTAGTAGCGCGGAATGCAGTGATATCTGCAGCCTGGCTGATCGGATAGCAGAAGAAACCGACAGGGATGCTTGCCTCGAAATTACGCATCTGGATTTCGGCTTTTACTGTAGGGTTACGCTGTACACGTGCCACAGTAACAAGGTTCATATAATAAAAAGTAAGCTCTGTAAGCTCCGGAACCATGGACTGGATAAAGATAGTGGATTTCTCAGGATCAATGCCGCATGCAAGATAATCCAGGGCAACCTGAAGGATGTTCTGGCGAACTTTTTCAGGGTGTTCAGCGTTATCTGTTAATGCCTGTGCATCTGCGATCATAATATAAATTTCATCATATAAGCCGGAGTTCTGTAAACGAACACGCTCGGATAATGAACCAACATAATGTCCAACATGAAGGCGGCCTGTTGGGCGGTCACCGGTTAAAATAATTTTGCTCATTTTGCTCTCCTAAAAGTAAATTCCGATTTTCCAGAGAGTTTCTGGAAATTCTCAGTTACTATTATTATAAGGCCTGTGAATGTTACCGTCAATGATTTTGGGGGAATAAATCAGGATATAATTTATTGAATATTTATGCAATAAATACATTTACAGAATTGATTAAAAGAAAAGATTCTGCTAGAATAATAAATAGCTTCCGACAGGATTGCAGAGATGTGTAATAGAAATATGTCATGCATTGCATGATAAGATAAAAGGAGTATTTACCATGCCAGTATTTGATTTCAGCGGTGCTTCAGACAAGAAAACAGGCGTACAGTCTGAATGTACCTACACTACGTTCCAGTCCAATGAAAAGGAGACTTCCCCTGAGAAACCGATCATGATCCTGGATAACAGCAGCCGTCAGTGGAAACATCATTCCTGCGGTATTTTTACTAATCCGATCAAACGTACATCCTTTGAATTTAAAGAGGATGACGGCGTTTTCAGTGCAGATATTATCAGTATTGATTCAAGATTTGTAAGTCTTCTGAAATGGCTTGGGGAGAATCATATCAATGTGCGTCTTTCTGGAGAGAATAAAGAGAATGGTTATGCAGTTTATAAGATTCGTGAAACTGCTTTTGGCGGCGGTACGAAGCTTTCCGCAGAGGATGGATTCCTTCAGTTTATGATTGAGAGACTTCTTGCAAGCAGTGCACCTGCAGAGATTGTTGAGGATGAAGATGAGGAAGAAGCAGGGGACGAGATGAAGCTGACAAGCATTCAGAGCATCACTGATTTTATGACCTGCGCAGGCAGAACACTGCCGGACAATATCCGTCTCTGGGCGAGAAGGAACCTTGCAGTTGCCCGTTCCCACGAAGTATCTCCGGAGGAGAGACGTCATGCTCAGAGAGCACTTTCCATCATGATGAATGTACAGTGGAAGAGCAATTACTTTGAAGCAATCGATCCTCAGGAAGCCCGCAGAATCCTTGATGAGGAACTCTACGGAATGGAATCTGTAAAGCAGCGTATCATCGAAACAATCATCCAGATTAACCGTACTCATACACTTCCTGCGTACGGACTTCTCCTTGTAGGTCCTGCAGGAACCGGCAAATCTCAGATTGCCTATGCAGTTGCGCGTATCCTGAAACTGCCGTGGACAACTCTGGACATGAGTTCCATCAATGATCCGGAACAGCTTACAGGAAGTTCCAGAATCTATGCAAACGCAAAGCCCGGAATCATCATGGAAGCTTTCTCAGCAGCAGGAGAATCCAACCTTGTATTTATCATCAACGAGCTTGATAAAGCTGCGTCAGGTAAGGGCAACGGAAACCCTGCAGACGTACTTCTTACTCTGCTTGATAACCTTGGATTTACAGATAACTATATGGAATGTATGGTGCCCACAGTGGGCGTTTATCCTATTGCTACGGCAAACGATAAATCCCAGATCAGCGCACCTCTGATGTCCCGTTTTGCAGTGATCGATATTCCGGATTACACCTCAGAAGAGAAGAAGATTATCTTCTCCAAATATGTACTTCCGAAAGTTCTGAAACGTATGAGCCTCAAAGCAGAAGAATGCGTAGTGACAGAAGACGGTCTGGAGGCTATTGTTGAGAAACACAAAAACACCAGCGGAATCCGTGACCTGGAACAGGCGGCAGAGCATATTGCAGCCAATGCCCTGTACCAGATTGAAGTAGACCACCTGACAGGTGTGACATTCAATGCAGAGATGGTAAGAGAATTACTTTCCTGAAAAACTGAAATTATATGTTTGAAAAAATCTTGACATAAATAAAAGTTAAGAGTATACTTTCAGACATCAGCAGGATAAAATTTAGAAATTGCTGATAAAAATAAAATAAGATCTTCAGGGCAGGGTGCAATTCCCTACCGGTGGTAAAGCCCACGAGCCGTAAGGTATGATTCGGTGCAATTCCGAAGCCGACAGTACAGTCTGGATGAAAGAAGATAGTAGTAGAGATACAGAAGAATTAACTGATCTGTGAAAGCGACTGCTCTGGAATAATAAATTTATTCCAGAGCTTTTTTATATCATCAAAGCAGTTTTAATGATGAAGCAAAAAGTCAGATTCACACGAAGATAATTCAAACAGATATTAATTTACAGGCCCTGGATGTTGAAAGACACCGGGGCTTTTTTGGTATCATCAGTACCATCAGAAGAACAGGAGATGAGGGATTGAAAGATATAACGGATATGGAAAAAGACAGGCAATATATGAAAATGGCGTTAGAACTGGCACAAAAAGGAATGGGATTTACAGCACCTAACCCAATGGTAGGTGCCGTGATCGTCAAAAGAGGAAAAGTCATTGGCCAGGGATATCACAGAAAATACGGTGAACCTCATGCAGAAAGGGAAGCTCTGGCATCATGTACAGAACAGCCAGAAGGTGCCTCCATATATGTTACTCTGGAACCTTGCTGCCATTACGGGAAACAGCCTCCGTGTGTCAATGCAATCCTGGAATCGGGGATCAGACGTGTGATCATTGGTTCCTCGGACCCTAATCCCCTGGTTTCAGGAAAAGGAATCCGGATTCTGAAAGAGCATGGGATCGAAGTAACGGAAAACGTTTTAAAAGAAGAGTGCGATAAACTCAATGAAGCATTTTTCTATTACATACAGAATCAAAAACCATATGTAGTCATGAAATATGCGATGACCATGGATGGAAAAATTGCCACTTATACAGGCGCATCCAGATGGGTGACAGGCGAAGCTGCCAGAATGCATGTGCAGAAACAGAGATTGAAATATACAGGGATTATGGCTGGAGTGGGAACTGTGCTGGCAGATGATCCGATGCTTACATGCAGACTGGAAAACGGCAGAAATCCTGTGCGTATTATCTGTGACTCCCACTTGCGGACACCACTGAATTCCAGAATTGTGAAAACGGCATCAACAATTCCAACAATCTTTGCAACCAGCAGTAAAGACCAGCAGAAGATAAAGAATTATGAAGATATGGGATGTAAAGTTCTGGATGTCCCGGAAAAAAACGGACACATAGATTTAAACAGACTAATGGAACTTCTGGGAGCTGCAAAGATAGACAGTATCTTACTGGAAGGAGGAGGCACTTTAAACTGGTCAGCACTCGAAAGCGGTATTGTTCAGAAAGTCCAGACCTATATAGCACCTAAACTTTTTGGGGGAGAAAGTGCAAAGACACCGATAGAAGGAAAAGGATTTCCTGATCCTGCCAGCGCAATATTATTAAAAAACAGCGAAATAATCAGAATAGGAGATGATTTTCTTATAGAGAGTGAGGTGAAGAGTAATGTTCACGGGAATTGTTGAAGAACTGGGAACTGTGAAAAAAATAAAAAAAGGAGCAAATTCAGCAGTATTTACGATACGGGCAGAGAAAATTCTGGATGATCTGAAAACAGGGGACAGTGTAGCTGTAAATGGAATCTGCCTCACTGTAACTGCATGTCTGGAAGATGGTTTTACAGCAGATGTGATGCATGAGACATTGAATCGTTCTGCGCTGATTCAGCTTTCTTTGGGACAGCATGTAAATCTGGAAAGGGCAATGCCTGCAAATGGAAGATTTGGAGGACACATTGTTGCCGGGCATGTGGATGGAACAGGAAAAATCACGGAAATTCGCAGAGATGATAATGCTGTCTGGTACACCATTCAGGCTTCACCACAAATTATGAAATATATTGTGACAAAAGGTTCTGTAACAGTTGATGGAATCAGTCTTACAGTGGCAAAAGTCTCAGAAACAGACTTTTCCATTTCTGCAATTCCTCATACAGTAAAGATTACAGTCCTCGGAGAACGCAAAGAAGGAGATATCGTTAATCTGGAGACAGACATAATTGGAAAATACGTGGAAAAATTAATAACGCCTGTGAAAGAACAGCCGATAAAAAGTAATATTACACGGGATTTTCTGAATAAGTATGGCTTTTGACAGAATTAACCACAAAGCGGTTATTCGATTGATGCAGAACTGTACAGTGGATGTTTTATCTGCCTGACACGAACCAGATAAGCAGCCAATACGAATGATTTTGCCCTCTTAACAACAGAAAAATATATTGTATCAGAAAATACATTGCATAAGGAGAGAAAAAATGAACGGATTTGATTCAGTAGAAGAAGCTCTGGAAGAACTTCGGAATGGAAAAATTATTCTGGTAACGGATGATCCGGACAGAGAGAATGAAGGAGATTTTATCTGTGCAGCAGAGTTTGCCACAACAGAAAATATTAACTTTATGGCAACTCACGGAAAAGGACTTATCTGTATGCCAATGTCTGAGGAATATGTAAGAAAACTGCAGTTCCCGCAGATGGTAGCAGAAAATTCAGATAATCACGAAACTGCTTTTACTGTTTCCGTAGACCATATCAGCACCACTACAGGAATCTCTGCGGCAGAACGTTCTGTTACTGCCATGAAATGTGTGGATGAGAATGCAAAACCCGAAGATTTCAGACGCCCCGGACATATGTTTCCACTTCTGGCGAAGAAGAACGGTGTTCTGGAAAGAAACGGACATACAGAGGCAACTGTAGACCTGTGCAGACTTGCAGGGTTAAAACAGTGCGGGCTGTGTTGTGAAATTATGAGAGAAGACGGCACTATGATGCGGACTTCTGAGTTACGGGAACTTGCCGGAAAGTGGAATCTTAAATTCATAACAATTAAAGATATTCAGAATTACCGTAAATGCCATGATATTCTGGTGGATCGCGTGACGACCACAAAAATGCCGACCAGATACGGAGAGTTTATGGCGTATGGATTTGTAAACCGCCTGAATGGGGAACATCATGTAGCACTGGTAAAAGGTGAAATCGGAGATGGAGAAAACGTTCTGTGCCGTGTGCATTCAGAGTGCCTGACAGGAGACGTTTTTGGATCACAGCGTTGTGACTGCGGACAACAGTTTGCAGCGGCGATGGCCCAGATTGAGGAAGAAGGCAGAGGGATACTCCTTTATATGAGACAGGAAGGAAGAGGAATCGGACTGATCAATAAACTTCGTGCCTATGAACTTCAGGAACAGGGAATGGATACACTCGAAGCGAATCTGGCACTTGGATTTGCCGGAGACGAAAGAGAATACTACATTGGTGCGCAGATTCTGAGAAATCTTGGGGTAAAAGAGCTGAGGCTGCTGACAAATAACCCGGATAAAGTTTATCAGTTGGAAGAATTTGGCATCAGGATCAAACAGAGAGTTCCGATACAGATGAATGCCACAGCGTATGATCTGCGTTATCTTAAGACAAAACAATTACGAATGGGACATATTCTGAAGTATTAAATACAGCGGGGATTTTCATATATAACGATAACGTTCCCGAAAATAAAATTTACCGTATATAAAAACCTGTACAGGTTAAAAAATATAAATTTACAGATGAAAGGACCAGAAAAAATGAAAACATTAGAAGGAAAATTAGTATCAGATGGAATGAAAGTAGGAATTGTAGCAGCCCGCTTCAATGAATTTATAACTTCCAAGCTGGTAAGTGGTGCCATGGATGGGCTGACACGTCACAATGTAAAAGAAGAGGACATCCAGGTAGCGTGGGTACCAGGTGCTTTTGAAATCCCACTGATTGCGTCTAAAATGGCAAAAAGTGGAAAGTATGATGCGGTTATCTGCGTAGGTGCTGTGATTCGTGGAAATACCAGTCATTATGATTATGTATGCAATGAGGTTTCCAAAGGGATTGCATCAGTATCACTGGAAACAGGAGTTCCGGTATTATTCGGAGTACTTACCACAGAAAACATCGAGCAGGCAATTGAACGCGCAGGTACAAAAGCAGGAAATAAAGGCTATGACTGTGCACTCAGTGCCATTGAAATGGTAAATCTGATCAAAGAATTTGAAGCTTAAATAGACAACAGATCAGACCCTGAAAGTGAAACCAGTTCACGAAAATCGAAAGGTAATGGTGCTTCCAGAAGGAGCATTTCATCTCTGAAAGGATGCTGAAAAGAAACTTTCCATGCATGAAGGGCAGCCCTGGAAAAGGAAGCACAGGAAGATATTTTATCGTCTGAATGATAAAGAGTATCTCCAAGCAAAGGATGTCCTGTGGATGCCATATGGACACGGATCTGGTGGGTACGTCCGGTATCTAGCTTAAGTGTGATAAGCGACCAGTCCTGACTGGAAAAAAGAGTATGATAATGAGTAACTGCTGTTTTGATTTTTCCCGATAATGCAGATGAATGTAAGGAAAGATCAGCAGCAGTTTTCATTTTCAGATGATTCTCCGGGTCCTGCATCAGCGGTAAATCTAAGGTATGCCAGACACCAGGCATATCTACAGGCAAAGTACCGGATACAGCGGCAAGATATTGCTTGTGAATTTTGCAGGGAGATTTTACAGATTGAAGCCTTGAAGCTGCTACCTGATTTTTGGCAAAAACCACAATCCCGGAAGTCTCCTGATCCAGCCGCCCCACCGGGCGGACACAGACCTGTTCATTTTTCTCTCGAAAGTAACCGGCAACAAGATTGGAGAGGCTGTCTGTATAATGCATTCCCGTTGGATGCGTAACCATTCCTGCCGGTTTATCAACTGCCAGAATATCCGTATCTTCATATAAAATATTCAGAGAAAAAGAAGTTTCGGAAATTGAAGCTGAAGCTCTGTTGGAATGGAAATCCGACAAATCTTTACTTCTGATTCCGTCATTATAATTTTCAAGATGCGCAGAAGCAGTCCCGGCTTCCTCCAGACAAACGCGGATCACATCGCCTGGATATATTGTCTCAGTTACACGACAGCGAACTCCGTTTCTGGTAATCCCGTCCGGTCGAAACTTCGCCTGGCTGATCTGCCGTTTTGTAAGTCCTGCATTCTTTTTCAGAAATGCTTCCATTTTAAGTTCTGTAGTTTGTTCATCTATTCTAAATTCCAGATATCGTTCCATCTTAATACTTTTCCTGTGTAATATATTCTGATATTGATACCATTGATATTACAGGGCAAAAAATAAACTGTCAATGCAAAATTATGTCAGCGTAATGCATAAAATATACTGAAGAAAAATTGCAATTGTGCTATGATATAAGAATCAAAACAATGAAAGCGGGGCAGAAAATAAATATGAAATACTTAATCATTGGAGCCGGAGGAACCGGTGGTGTTACCGGATATTATATGAAAAAAGCAGGCAAGGACGTAACCCTGATCGCGAGAGGCGAACACCTGAAAAAGATCCAGAAACAGGGTCTTACATTGGAGAAAATGTGGGATAAAACAGAGGAAAACATAAGCATTCCTGCTACAGATATGGAGCATTATGCAGAGCATCCGGACGTAATTTTTGTCTGCGTAAAAGGCTATTCCTTACAGGAAACGATTCCGTTTATCAAACGCATTGCCAGGAAAAATACTATCGTAATTCCAGTGTTGAATATATATGGAACAGGTGGAAAAATGCAGAAAGAACTGCCGGATCTTCTGGTAACGGACGGCTGCATCTATGTTTCTGCCAACATTAAAGAACCGGGAAAACTTCTCCAGCATGGACAGATCCTGCACATTGTATTCGGCGTAAGAGACAAAGCAGAATTCCGACCGGAACTGAAAGAGATTCAGAAAGACCTCTGTGACAGTCATATCGACGGGACTCTTTCGGAAAACATCCGCCGCGAAGCACTGGAGAAATTTTCCTATGTATCCCCGATTGGGGCAGCAGGACTCTATTACCACGCAACTGCCGCAGATTTCCAGAAAGAAGGCGAAGCCAGAGAACTTTTTAAGACCATGATAAAAGAAATCGCAGCACTTGCAGAAGCCATGGGAGTTCCTTTCCAGAAAGATATGGCAGAAGTAAATTTGAAAATCCTTTCCAACCTCGCACCGGAAGCAACCACTTCCATGCAGCGGGATATCATGGCAGGAAAACAGTCCGAAATTGACGGATTAGTTTACGAAGTAGTAAGAATGGGAGAAGAATATCACGTTCCGGTACCCGCATATGAGAAAGTGGCAGAAAAACTCAGAGCCCTGTAGCGAAGCGGATTGCGAATATCCGCTTGACCACCGAAACAACATGAAAAAGGGATGCGAATTACTCGCATCCCTTTCGTACTCATTTGGACAATAAAATTATAATTTAATTATAATTAACTTTAATTCAGCAATTATAATTATAACTGAGGACCAGCTGCAACAAGTGCTTTACCAGCAGCGTTTCCTTCGTATTTAGCAAAGTTCTTGATGAATCTTCCAGCAAGATCTTTCGCTTTTTCTTCCCATTCAGAAGCGTCAGCATATGTGTCACGAGGATCAAGGATACCTGTGTCTACGCCATTAAGCTCTGTAGGAACTTCGAAATCGAAGAATGGAATCTTCTTAGTAGGAACATTAAGGATATCTCCGTTAAGGATTGCATCGATGATACCACGAGTATCTTTGATGGAGATACGTTTTCCAGTTCCGTTCCATCCTGTGTTAACGAGGTAAGCTTTTGCTCCGCTCTTTTCCATCTTCTTAACAAGTTCTTCTGCGTATTTTGTCGGATGCAGTTCAAGGAATGCCTGTCCGAAGCAAGCAGAGAATGTAGGTGTAGGCTCTGTGATTCCACGCTCTGTACCAGCAAGTTTAGCTGTGAATCCAGACAGGAAATAGTACTGAGTCTGAGCTTCTGTCAGGATAGATACCGGAGGAAGTACTCCGAAAGCATCTGCAGACAGGAAGATTACGTTCTTAGCTGCCGGTGCAGAAGAGATCGGGCGAACGATGTTTTCAATGTGGTTGATCGGATAAGATACACGAGTATTCTCTGTTACGCTCTTATCTGCGAAATCAATCTTGCCTTCAGCATCAAGTGTTACGTTCTCAAGAAGAGCGTTACGTTTGATTGCATTGTAGATGTCCGGCTCAGATTCTTTGTCAAGGTTGATAACTTTAGCGTAGCATCCACCTTCGAAGTTGAATACGCCATTGTCATCCCAGCCATGCTCGTCATCACCGATCAGGAGACGTTTCGGGTCTGTGGAAAGAGTAGTTTTACCTGTTCCGGAAAGACCGAAGAAGATAGCTGTGTTTTCGCCGTTCATATCTGTGTTTGCAGAGCAGTGCATGGAAGCCATACCTTTCAGTGGAAGGAAGTAGTTCATCATAGAGAACATACCTTTCTTCATTTCTCCGCCGTACCATGTGTTTACGATAACCTGCTCTTTAGTTGTGATGTTGAACATTACAGCTGTTTCAGAGTTAAGGCCTAATTCTTTATAATTTTCAACTTTAGCTTTGGAAGCGTTGTATACAACGAAATCTGGCTCGAAGTTTTCAAGTTCTTCAGCTGTTGGCTGGATGAACATATTTGTTACGAAATGTGCCTGCCAAGCAACTTCAACGATGAAACGGATAGCCATACGAGTATCTTTGTTAGCACCGCAGAATGCATCTACTACGAAAAGTCTCTTGTTGGAGAGCTCTTTTTTAGCGATTTCTTTTACTGCATTCCATGCTTCCTGAGTTGCAGGATGGTTATCGTTTTTGTATTCGTCTGTTGTCCACCATACTGTATCTTTGGAGTTCTCATCCATAACGATGTATTTATCTTTAGGAGAACGTCCTGTGTAGATACCTGTCATAACGTTAACTGCACCAAGTTCGCTGACCTGACCTTTTTCAAAGCCTTCCAGTTCCGGTTTGGTTTCTTCTTCAAATAATACTTCATAAGAAGGGTTGTAGACAATTTCTGTAGTTCCGGTAATGCCATACTTGCTTAAATCGATTTTTGCCATCTTACGTTTAACCTCTTTTCTTCGTTAATGAAAGCGCCTGTTTAAACAGGCCTTAAGATACCTTACCAAAAAAGCGAATAGTTCTCGCTTCTCTTTTTATTATACATATTTAACGGTTAAAATCAACAGGGTTTTTGCGTTTTTTTGAATTTTGTTAAAGATTTATCAACTTAAATCTGATAAAAATCCGTCACTTTTCACAAAAGGTATGTAAATTTATTATAGTGGCAATATGGGAATACTATTCGTGGATATGATAATATTCTGTCTGACTGGAACAGACAGGAAAGGCAACCAGAAAATACTAACCAGGAGAGCTGCCACTATGTGGTTGTGCTGATAAAAGATGCATGTTAAAATAGGAAAGAATTATCTGTCTGAAAAATGACAGAGTATTATACAGCAGAGAAAAGTAAAGAGAGGATGAAGATTATCAAAACTTATTATTTAATTGATTATGAAAATGTAGGAAGTGAAGGCTTCAAAGGATGCGAAAAATTACGGGAAACAGATATTATCCATCTTTTTTATACAGATAACAGCAGAAAAATAGATCTTGATATTATCAATGATCACGGAGAGTCAAAACTGATCACACATAAAGTACCGACAGGAAATCAGTCAGCAGATATGCATCTGGGATCTTATCTGGGATATCTGATAGGAAAAGAGTGTACAGGTCAGGATGAAGAATGTAAAATTGTCGTAATCAGCAAGGATACAGGATTTGACCATATTATAGAGTTCTGGAAAACAGAAAAAAATGTGAAAATTTCCAGAAACGAGAAGATTTCCGGAAAACAAGCGCAGACAAGAAAACAGGTAAAAAAACAGACCGATAAAGAAAAAGACAGACAGGTGGCAGAACAAACTGATCAGAAAACAGAAAAACAGTTGAATGAACAATCTGAAAAGCAGTCTGCCAAACAATCAGAGAATCAGAATACAAAAAAGCCAAAACAAAAGATAATTGACATGAAAGCCGGAACAAAGAAATTACAGCAGGAACTGGTATTGGTTCTCGACAAGGCAGGCATGCCAAAGGAAGTGGTAAATTATGTTTCAACAACTGTGGAAAAAAACGCAGAAGACAAAAACAGAAAACAGCAGATTTACAGATCTATCATTTCCAAATACGGACAGACAAAAGGACTGAATATCTATAACCATATTAAAAAGAAAATCTAATGGAATAAAAAATAACGGAATAAAAGAAGGAGGCCGGGAATCTCATCGATTCCCGGCAAAAGTATGAAAAAGAAAAAGTTTTATTTGCAATTACTCTTTGCTCTGTACAGGTAATAATATAACCGGAAAATGTGAGAAATATGTGGTGAGAATTTGAAAAAAATGTGAAATGGATGGAAATTTAAAATGAACAGGCAGGAAAAGAGAAAATATAGCAGGAACAATAATTCTTAAAAAAATGGGAGAAAGCATTAGACTATGAATATACAAATATTCGGAACAAAGAAAAACTTTGACAGCAAGAAAGCAGAACGCTATTTCAAAGAACGGGGAATTAAATATCAGTTTATAGATATGAAAGAAAAAGGCTTAAGTAAAGGAGAATTCCAATCTGTCTGCCAGGCAATTGGCGGTTATGATAAACTGATAGATACTGACTGCAAGGATAAAGACCTGCTGGCATTGATCACTTATATCGCAGAGGAAGACAAGGCAGAGAAAATTCTCGAAAACCAGAGCATCATCAAAGTCCCTGTGGTAAGAAACGGAAAACAGGCGACAGTAGGATATCAGCCGGAGATCTGGAAGAGCTGGAAGTGATAGTTATAGCCTTTTACAAGCTTTCAGATTTTACAATATTATATCGAAGAAAATAGCTGTTTGACATATTTATATGTGTTATAATATAAAATTATTATAGAAGTTACTTTATATTATATTGTCGTGCGACAGATATAATGAACTGATTTATAAAAATGGAAATATTGAGGTGATGGAAATGCCATTAACAAAGATTGCAGCAGAGAATTTTACAGTATTTGAAGATATAAAGATTCCTTTTTGTGAAGGATTAAATGTATTAGTTGGTGAAAATGGTGTGGGAAAGACTCATATTATGAAATTAGCCTATGCAGCATGTCAGGCTTCTAAACATGATGTGTCTTTTTCGCAGAAAACAACAATGTTATTTCGTCCTGATCAGTCTGGAATTGGACGTCTGGTAAACAGAGGAAAGAGTGGAAGCAATAAAGCCATGGTTTCTGTGGAATCTGATACTGCCAAAATAGGAATGACATTTTCAACCAAGACACGAAAATGGGATGCAGAGATTAATTCAGAAGAGAAATGGGAAAAGCAGATGTCTGATCTCACAAGCGTATTTATTCCGGCAAAAGAGATTTTATCAAATGCCTGGAATCTGGATGCTGCAGTAAAAATGGGAAATGTGGAATTTGATGATACGTATCTGGATATTATTGCGGCTGCCAAAATTGATATTTCCAGAGGAGTGGATTCAACTGTAAGGAAAAAATATCTGGATATTTTACAGAAAATCAGTAATGGGAAAGTAACATTGCATGAGGATCGTTTTTATTTAAAACCTGGTACACAGGCAAAGTTAGAATTTAATTTGGTAGCAGAAGGATTACGTAAAATTGCTCTTTTATGGCAGTTGATAAAAAACGGGACACTGGAGAAGGGATCCGTTTTGTTTTGGGACGAGCCAGAAGCAAATATCAATCCGAAATATATTCCGGTGCTGGCTGAATTGTTGATCATGCTGGAGACAGAAGGTGTACAGATTTTTGTTTCTACACATGACTATTTTTTATCTAAATATATTGAAGTAAAGCGGAGACAGGACAGTAAACTGCAGTACATTTCCTTATATAAAAATGAAAACAACAAAGTATTATGTGAGATAGCACCGGAATTTGAATTGTTGGAACATAATGCAATTATGGATACATTCCGTCAGTTGTATCGAGAAGAAATCGGGGTGGCATTAAAGTGAGCGTTATACCAGAATCAGGAATGAATTTTGGAAAATATGATGAAAAAGATTTATTTCATATTGAGACATCTGAAATTTATAAAAAACTTGGAGATGGAATCCCAACAGTGGAGTTTATCCTGAAATATAATGGAAATAATATAGTGTTTCTGGAAGCAAAGAAAAGTTGTCCAAATGTGGCGAATAGATATGAATCGAAGGAAAAAGAACTGAAATTCGAAGAATATTATGGTTCAATAACTGAGAAGTTTATATCATCTTTGCAGATATATCTGGCGGCAATTATGAACAGATATCAGGATACGTCAGAGATAGGAGACAATCTTCGATCGGTAAGCAATATGAAAGATGTAAAATTAAAATTTATTCTGGTTGTAAAAAACGCAGAAGATATTACGTGGCTAGCCGGGCCATTGGCAGAATTAAGAGCCAGATTGCTTAAGGTCAGAAAAATATGGGGTGTTGAGGTGGTTGTTTTAAATGAAGAACTTGCTGGAGAATATAATCTAACGTGTTAGAGTGTTTTTCTGGTTGCATGAAATAAGAACTATATGCTAGGAGATGATAAAATGGCAAAGATCAGAATCATAAAGAAAAATAATGACTGCAGCATGGAATACGAAGTAGGTGATATTTGTGAGGTCACAGGTACCTGGTATGGCGGCGTCCACATCAATGGCCGTTCCGGAATCCCGGTTTCCCTTGATAAAGAAGAATATATGGAACTCAACACAGAACCGGAAGAACCTGACAGTGCGGAAAATGAAAACACTTTGGAAACACCGGAACACGATATTCATGCAGGCGACATTGTACAGCATTTCAAAAGAGAATGGGTATCCCCGGATACTTCCGAATATCTCTATAAAGTCCTTGCAGTAGCCCATCACACAGAAAACGGTGAAAAACTGATGATCTACCAGGCTCTCTACGCACCTTTCAAAATCTGCGCCAGACCCTATGATATGTTTATGAGTGAAGTGGACAGAGACAAATATCCGGATATTAAACAGAAGTACAGATTTGAAAAATATACTGAAAAATAGATGATTGATATTTTATGGAATTGCTATAGTAAAACAGGCACTTTTGCCTGTACAAAAACACTTTGTCGTTGTATAGTAATAACAAATAATAACAGCATACGTTTCCAGAGATTTTATAGCATTATCTGAAAAAATGTGCAGAAAGAACGAAAGGGAAGGAAATATGCAGAAGGTATTAGTAGTTGTAGACATGCAGAATGACTTCATCGACGGAGCTCTTGGAACAAAAGAGGCAGTTGCCATTGTACCTGGTGTAAAAGAGAAAATCGAAAATTTTGATGGAGTTGTTCTTTTTACCAGAGACACCCATGAGACTTACTATCTTGACACCCAGGAAGGACAGAAGCTTCCTGTACCGCACTGTATCCGTGACACTGAAGGCTGGCAGATCAGAAGCGAATTAGATGCACTCAGAAAAACAGAACCCATTGATAAAGAAACCTTTGGTTCCACAGACCTTGCAGGAGAACTGGTGGCAATGAATGAGGATAATGAAATCGAAAGTATCACATTCGTAGGTTTATGCACAGACATCTGTGTTATTTCCAATGCACTTCTGGCAAAAGCATCTCTCCCGGAAGTTCCGATCATCGTAGACGCTAAATGCTGCGCAGGCGTAACACCGGAAAGCCATGAGAATGCACTGAAAGCAATGGAAGCATGTCAGATCCAGATTGACAGATAAACTGCAGAGCAGTTATTCAGTTATAAACAAGCAGTAAAGCAGATGATTTTATCCACCTGACAATTCAGATATGAGGAGTGACAAATGAAGACAATTACACGAGACGAGGCATTTACATTATTAAAAAAATACAACAAGGATCCCTTCCATATTCAGCATGCCCTGACTGTAGAAGCAGTAATGAAATGGTATGCCAATGAACTTGGCTATGGCGAAGATGCAGAATACTGGGGAATTGTAGGGCTCCTCCACGACATCGACTTTGAACTATATCCGGAAGAACACTGTCTGAAAGCTCCGGAAATGCTCCGCGAAGCAGGCGTAGGCGAAGACGTAATCCATTCAGTTGTATCCCACGGCTACGGCATCACAGTGGGATGTGGCGCAACCATTGATGTAGCACCGGAACACGAAATGGAGAAAGTACTCTTTGCAGCAGACGAACTTACAGGACTTATCTGGGCAGCAGCACTTATGAGACCATCCAAAAGCACAAAAGACATGGAACTCAAATCCCTCAAGAAGAAATATAAAAGCAAAGGCTTCGCAGCAGGATGCTCCAGAGAAGTCATTGAACGCGGCGCTGACCAGCTCGGCTGGGAACTGCAGAAGCTGCTCACTATGACACTGCAGGCAATGGCAGACTGCGAGGATGAGATTAAGGCAGAGATGGATGCGGAAGCATAACGAATTGCAGAATAAGGACAATACATAGACACGACCGGCAGAGTTAGATTGTGTTTAAAACAATATCTGAAAGCATAAAAATATATATTGGGAAGAGCTACATAATTAAAACAGCCCCATAATTGGAGGAAAACTTCAGTTGTGGGGCTGCTTTTTGTCAGATGTAAATCAGTTCCGACTCATGATGAAGATTTTAAAGTGAATATTAGAGTGTATTTGTATGCTTTGAAAAAGAAATGGAATAATAAATGTGAAATAAAAATATAAAACGATACAAAAAGTATCAAAAAACAAAATGAAGTTGTATAACTGGATAATTAATGATACAATGATAAAAAGCTTATATATAAATGTAAATATGCAAATTGGTTTCCACATGGAGGTTATGATGAATAGTCAATTTGTCAGAATAGAAAGTATTACAATAGAAAACTTCAAGAACGTGCGAAAAGGAGTTCTTGATTTTGAGAACAGAAGAAAGAAATACAGAACAAGCATTTTGGGTTTATATGGTCAGAATGGTTCCGGAAAAACGGCTCTGATTGATGCAATACAATTGCTGAAATATTCTTTATGCGGGAAGTCAGCCCCAAACAAATATGCAGACTATATTAATGTTGAGAAAGATTTTGCCATATTGAAATTTCAATTTAAAATGCAGAAGGCTGAGGAAACCTATGATATTTGGTATCAGTTTTCTATTAAGAAAGTACTTGATTATTCAGATATGGAAGGTGACGCACTTGCAGAGTCAGAAACAAGATATAAGATACAGATTTTTGACGAAGTATTAAGCTTTACTTATTTATCAGATAAAGAGAAAATCCGCAAAAGTGCTCTTATTGATACAAGAACAGTGGGTGTGTTTGTTCCTAAATCAAAATATAACGAACTTTTAAAGAATATAGATGAAGACGTTATGGAACTGCTTCTGACAAAACGTCTGGCTCAGGAACAATCCAGATCATTCATATTCTCAAGAGAGATGATGAAGCGCTTCAGGAAAAGCTGTGAAATAGAAATCTATCTCAATATTCTTAATGGGCTGTCTACATTTGGAAATAGAGAACTTTTTATTATAGATACACAGCATGATGGTCTGATCAATATGAATGCTTTGCCATTAGCTTTCAAATATAAAGAAAAGAACTCTGAAGCAGTGGGAAATCTCTTACTGCCATTGAATAAGCCGGCATCAATTCCGGAAGAAGCGACAGAACTTGTAAAGAATATTATTGACAACATGAACATTGTCTTACAGCAATTAGTTCCAGGTCTGACAATCGGTGTGGTTGATTTAGGACCAGCAGTTTCAAAAGAAGGAAAAATTGGCAGACTGATTCAGTTGATGTCGTTGAAAAATGAAAAAGCTATTCCGTTTCAGTATGAATCTGAAGGCATTAAAAAGATTGTTTCAATTTTACAGTTACTAATTGTAGTGTATAACAATCCATCCATTACCGTAGCGATTGATGAATTAGATTCAGGAATTTTTGAATACCTGCTAGGAGAACTTTTAAATATCATTTCCGAAAAAGGAAAAGGCCAGCTGATTTTTACATCACATAATCTCCGTCCCCTTGAAACAATTGATAAAGGCTTCATAGCCTTCACAACAACCAATCCGGATAACAGATATATTCGGATGACGAACGTGAAAGTGAATAATAATTTAAGAGATTTTTATTATCGAGATATTGTATTGGGAGAGCAAAGCGAACCGGTATATAACTCAACTAATAATTATGAGATTGCATTAGCATTCAGAGAGGCAGGTGAAGCGTTTGGTTCGCAAGAAAATAAATAATGTAGGAGATATATTCTATGGAACGTGGAAAATATCGATTTGAACTTGGACAGATAATAAAAGGGGAGAATGGAGAATACGTCATCACAAAACGAGAAAAAAGAAAAGATTATACGAAAAAAGCAATTCAACGGAAAAGGTATACATTGGTTTGTCCGAATAAACATGAATTTGAGATGGAAGAGAGCCATATAGAATATAGAACCCCCAAATGTCCATTATGTTATCATCCTAAAATAATAATGGCAGATCCAAATTTTGCTGTTATGTTTGTAAATAAGGAGTACCCGTATAAATATACCTGTATGTCGCATAAGAAAGCGGATTTTTATTGTCCTGACTGTGGAAAAATTTGTAGAGATAAATCTATCCATACGGTTTATCAGAGAAAATATGTTCCGTGCAAATCGTGCGGAGATGGAAGGAGTTATGGAGAAAGGATGTTTGCGGCAATTCTTGACTGTTTAGAGATAAAATACAGTTGCCAAAAATGTGTGAATTGGAAAAAGAAAAAATTTTTTTATGATTTTGAGTTAGATGATAAAAAAATTCTGATTGAAATTCATGGACGCCAGCATTATGGGCGTGGATTTGCTGAAATGGGTGGCAGAACCTTAGAAGATGAGAAGAAAAATGATCTCATGAAAAGAAATATTGCATTAGAAATAGGATATAAGCTGATTGTAGTTGATGCAAGAGAATCATCATTAAAATACATAAGGAAAAGCATAGAAAAAAATGATGAATTAAAAGATATAATTAACATTCAGAAAATAGATTGGAAAGAGGTAATTCGGAATTTTTCAACTAAAAGGGATCAAGAAATTTTAAAAATGTTAAAGGATGGAGCGGATAATTACAAAATTGCAGATAAGTGTAAGATATCTGTAAAAAGTATTCCAGGATTTAAATATAAATTTGTGAATGATGGATTATGGGATGGGATATCAAAGAAAGAGATTCAAAAAAATATTGAAAAAGAAAAAATAATCTCTACAATAAGAAAATTGCAGGAAAATGGAAAGAAAAGTGGTGATATATGCAAAGAATTGGATTTGAATCCTGCTACGTACAAGAGATGGATGGGAATAGATATATTTCCAGATTCGAAGAAAACTCTTAAATGGACTGAAGAAGAGGCCGTAAGGCAAGTCGAAGAAAATGCGCTTCCAGTAGAATTGATATCAGGCTTTATAAATAACAAAACCGCAGCTGTATGGAAGTGCAAAAAATGTGGGACACAGTTCAAAGCCACGCTTTTGGGAATACGAAATGGTACAAAATGTTATCAGTGTAAAGGTCGAAAAAAGGTAGAGGAATATCTGGAAAAAAACTTTTTGGGAGAATATGAAATACAAAGTATGTATGTTGCAAGTGGAACGGATATGAAATTCAAGCATTTAACTTGTGGAAGAGAATTTATGAGAACACCGCATTCTATAAAAAGAAGTATTGTGCCATGTCTTGAGTGTGGAAATAAGTAAAGAATTCGAAAAAGTGTACAAACAAGAGAAAAGAATAAAAAAGATATAGTGGATTATAAGTTGAGCAAAGATACTTTTATAATTGAAAAGAATGCAGAACAATAATAAAAATATTGTTTAAGTAATGTAAGAGATATATCAGGAGTTTGATATATCTCTTTTTGGTATTACAGATAAGTGAACATAATAGGAAATGTCTGACGAAAATTGTTGCTGTTTATGTCGAAAAATTGTATAATGTGGACATAAAGAAACTGAATTTATTAGGAAAATTAGAGCATAAAAGACAAAAAAGTATTATGCGGCTAAAATAGGTTAAAAATCAGTGCCAAACGGGCATTTGAAGAATGGACATATATGACAGACAAAACATTAAATTATTACAACGAAAATGCGCAGTCTTTTGCCTTTGGGACTGTTTCGGTAAAGTTTACAGAAGTGCAAGATAAATTTCTGGAGAAACTTAACCCAGATGCGTATATTCTTGACTTTGGCTGCGGTGCAGGTAGAGATACAAAGTACTTTCTGAGTCGTGGATATCAGGTGGATGCAGTTGATGGTTCAGAACAATTGTGTCGGATTGCAAGTGAATATACGGGAATTAAAGTCAGGCAGATGTTGTTTCAGGAATTGGATGAAAAAGAAAAATATGATGGCATATGGGCTTGTGCATCTATTCTCCATTTGCCGAAAAAACAACTGCGTGAAGTTTTGAAAAATATGTATGCAGCATTGAAATCGAAAGGATGGATTTATACCTCTTTCAAATACGGAGAATTTGAAGGTGAACGGAACGGAAGATATTTTACCGATTTTACGATAGATACATTTAAAGATTTCATACATGACATGCATGGCCTTAAAATAGAAGAACATTGGATCACAGGAGATGTCCGACCGGGAAGAGGTGAGGAAAAATGGCTGAATTTACTTCTGCAGAAAAAGTAAACATCGGGTATGAAAACGAATATTCCACAGATGCAATGACTGGCGGACCGGATAAAAGAAGACAGCTATATTATCAGCTGATACAGAGCATGAAAAAAGCAGAAAGCGTTGATATCATTGTCTCTTTTCTTATGGAATCCGGAGTGAGAATGTTGCTGAAAGAACTGGAACATACCTTGAAACGTGGAGCCAAAATCCGAATCCTGACAGGAAACTACCTTGGAATTACACAGCCATCAGCACTATATCTGATCAAAAGAAAACTTGGTGACAGAGTTGATCTTAGATTTTATTGTGAAAAAGGACGTTCCTTTCATCCAAAGTCTTACATTTTCCATTATACAGATTACAGTGAACTTTACATCGGCTCTTCTAATATTTCCAGAAGTGCGCTGACCTCAGGAATAGAATGGAATTATCGGTTCAGCAGTCAGAAAGACCCGGAAAACTACAAAGAGTTCTTTCGTACATTTGAAGATTTATTTGCGAATCATTCCATTATCATTGATGACAAAGAATTAAAACGTTACTCCCAGAACTGGCATCGTCCGGCGGTGGCAAAAGACCTTGACAGATATGACTTTACAGAGTCGGAAACAAATGATACAAAAATAAAACCTTTATATGAACCAAGAGGAGCACAGATCGAGGCATTGTGCGCATTGGAAGATACAAGAGCAGAAGGAGCACAGAAAGCACTCATTCAGGCTGCAACGGGCATCGGGAAAACATTTTTGGCTGCTTTTGATTCAAAAAAATATGAGAAAGTGTTGTTTGTTGCACATAGGGAAGAGATTCTGAAACAGGCAGCAGTTTCTTTTCAGAATGTAAGGAATTCCAAAGACTATGGATTTTTTATGGGAGAAGAGAAGTGCACAGATAAGCCACTTATATTTGCTTCGGTAGCGACCATTGGAAAACCGGAATATTTAAATGAAAAATATTTCGATCCAGATTACTTCAATTACGTGGTGATTGATGAATTTCATCATGCAGTCAATGACCAATATCGAAGAATTGTAGAATATTTCAGACCGCAGTTTCTCCTTGGACTGACGGCAACGCCTGAGAGAATGGATGGCAAAAATATATATGAAATCTGCGATTATAATGTGCCGTATGAGATTTCACTGAAAGACGGAATCAATAAGGGAATGCTGGTTCCGTTTCATTACTATGGAATTTATGATGAGACTGACTACACAAAGCTACATATAGTTAAGGGGAAATATGCAGAAGAAGAACTGAACAGAACTTATATCGGGAATGCTTACAGGCATGAGTTGATTTACAAATATTACTGCAAATATGGCTCCAGGCAGGCATTAGGATTCTGCTGTTCCAGAAAACATGCAGAAGAAATGGCAAAAGAATTCGGTAAAAGAGGAATTCCGTCGGCAGCAGTTTATAGTAATGCAGATGGAGAGTTTTCCATGGATAGAGCAGAAGCGATTGAGAAACTGAAAAATGGAGAAATCAAAGTTATCTTTTCAGTGGATATGTTCAACGAAGGCGTAGATATTCCATCAGTCGATATGGTAATGTTCCTGCGTCCGACAGAATCCCCGGTTGTCTTTCTACAGCAGCTTGGAAGAGGATTGCGCAGAAATAAGGGAAAAGAATATCTCAATGTTCTGGACTTTATCGGCAATTATGAAAAAGCGGGAAGAGTCAGGTATTTGCTGACAGGGAAAAACAAAACAGGAAAAGAAACATATTATCCGGCAGATAAAGCGGATTATCCAGATGAATGCTTCGTTGATTTTGATATGAGATTGATTGATCTGTTTGCGGAAATGGACAAGAAACAACTGACAATCAAAGAACAGATCAGAAATGAGTATTTCCGGATCAAAGAATTGCTTGGCAAACAACCAACCAGAATGGATTTGTTTACTTATATGGATGATGATGTGTATCAGATGGCGGTCACACATTCGAATGAGAACCCGTTTAAAAAGTATTTGAATTATCTGGAAGAATTGGATGAACTCACAGATGAGCAGAAAAGACTCAGCCAGGGAATAGGAAAAGACTTTATAAATCTGCTGGAAAACACCAACATGAGCAAGGTGTATAAAATGCCGGTACTGATGGCTTTTTATAACCATGGGAATGTGAGAATGGAGGTGTCAGAGGCGGAACTTCTGGCAAGCTGGAAAGAATTCTTCTCTACAGGAACAAACTGGAAAGATTTAGAGAAAGAGATTACATATGAAGAATATCGCAAGATTTCGGATAAGAACCATATCCAAAAGATAATGAAAATGCCGGTACACTTTCTGTTAAAATCTGGGGAAGAATTCTTTGTGAAAAAGGATGGCGCGGCGTTGGCATTGAGGGATGAAATGGAAGAAATTGTGAAGGAGCCAGTGCTGGCGGAACAAATGAAGGATGTTATTGAGTATAGGGCGATAGACTATTATCGGAGACGGTATGAAGAGAAGATAAAAGCACTTTTATAGTGATGGAGAAGATGCGTATGGAATTAGAAAATTATGTGTATAAAAAAGAAATAGACTGGTCTACATTGATGGAAGGCTTTACATTGCCGTTAGATAATCAGGTAATTTTTCTCCGAAATATGGAGAATTTTTTACAGCGTGGACAATCTAAAATCATTCATTTTTTTATGAATGGAAAAACGTATGATGCCAAAATCGTTAATATGAATAACTCAGTAGAAAAGAGAAGGAAGGATGCGTATCAGATAAGATATTCAAGAAATGGTGAGCTGTCACAGGCACTTCAGCAATACTTTTTCAAAAGCATGAGTTACATAAAGATGATTCGTGAAAGCAGAGATCCTAAAGACAGAAGCTATATAAAAATGCCGGATGGACTAAAAGAATATCTTGCTATTTATACCACAGAATATGAAGATACTTTTCTTCTGGAACCAATAGCACAGGATGATTTTCAGGTTATGAAAAAGGCAATTCAAGGAATGCGAGAGCGGACTGTGGAGAACGAAATAGAATATGAGATGGAAGATAAAAGCAGTGGAATAGAAAAGAAGTTACAGATTGTCAAGATTCGTAAACTGAATAGAAAAATTGGAGAAAATCTGAAATTACTATATGGATACCGATGCCAGATATGCGGGCAGGTGATTGGAGAGAAATATGGTTCACATATCGCAGAGGCACATCATATCGATTATTTTGTTAATAGTTTGAATAATGATGCGAATAATCAGATGATTGTATGCCCGAATCATCATAGCATTATACACGATGCGAATCCGGTGCTTGATCGGAGAAGGATGGTGTATAGATTTGATAATGGGATGGAGGAAACAATTAGGATTAATAAGCATTTGACATAGAATACCATCATATGGGAGAAAAGATAAAAGTCCTTTGGGGATGTTCTTAAAGAGGACAAAGTGTTCTTACTGGTGGATGGAGAAATAGTTTAAAACATTATAAGATTTAATTATCCAAACAAAAACAGGAGGAACAAAACAATATGAATTTTTATAGAAATTTTTCGATGATGAGAAAAAAAGAAGGATTTACACAGGAGAAGATGGCTGAGATATTTGGTGTTTCAAGAGGTGCAGTGGCTAAATGGGAAAGTGGAGAATGTATACCAAATATAGAACTGGTGTGTCGCATTGCTGAATATTTTAATATAACAGTCGATGAATTAGTGCTGGGGAAAAAGTATACAAATTCAGAAATAACTCTGGAACAAGTGAGTACTAAACTGGATGAAATTTTGTGCGAGGTTAAAAAAAATAATAATAGCAATTTATATAAGGTATATTGCTCTTATAATGTAGAAACTTTTGAGGATGAAGATTTAGCAGATGCGTATTTTTCATGGGGGTGTGAAGAAGCTGAAAAAGGAAATTATGATAAAGCTTTAAAATATTTTGAAGAAGCTGTGGCGAGAGGGGATATCAGATCAGTTGATTTGATTATAGATATTTATAGAGAAATCACAGATTTACTGAAAAATCAAGAGAATATAAACTTATATTGGGAATATAAACTTCAGATGGCCCGAAAGATGCAAGAATGTGGAAAAATCCTCGAAGATGAGATGAAAAGACGAGGAGTCCCTTGCTAATATAAGAGATATTATAAAAATTTGTAGAAAAGATACAGATACTAGAAAATATGAATCAATAATACCGGAGGATAAGAATGAGTAAAGATCTGAAGATGGAAATATTTGCTTCAAAAGAGACTGTAAAACCTGTTACATTTCATGTATATGAATTTCATACATCGGAGTTGTATGAGAATAAATTTAAGCTTATTCGAAGCGCTGTTTGGAAGATAAAGAATGTAAATACTTGTGGTGTTTTCGAAGACGGAAAATATATTTATACGACTGAAAAAATAGAAGAAAATATTCCAAATACAGATTTTAAACTGGTATATCTGGGTGAGAAGGTATTGGAAGTTCTGGAAAATAAAAAAGTATATTCGGAACTGATCAGGTATTACATAGTTGAAAATCTTAAGAAAATAAAGATATATGATCAGTATCGTAAATATGCCTGCAGAAGCAATATAACAAGCAGATGGATTATGACAGAGAAGGGATTTCAGACATTTTCTTCGAGAGATAAACAAATCAGTCTGGAAAGAAAATATAATGTGGCAGTCTACATTCAGGACAATGGGAAAGCATATTTAAAAATAGATACATCAAGCATATTTTCATCCAATCAGACAGTGGCAGATCTTATTGATCAAGGAATAGATCCAAGAGGGATGGAAGTAAAAAATGAATGGGCAAAAAATTTTCAGGTTGGAATTTTGAAAGAGATATGCAATTATACAGTTACGGATAAGATTGACTTTGCAGATAGTTTAAAAGCTTATTATGTGGATACAAAAAAAGAGAGCTACAGAGTAGAGAATCTTCCAGATGATACTCTGGTGGTGACTGTGGAATTACAGCCAGGAAAGAATTATCCGTATTATCCACAGGCATTGAAGCCGGTTTTGACGAGAGAGAAAGTTGGTCAGATAGATCCTGCTTTTTCGCTAAGCATTGAACGTTATGTAAAACGTGATATGGCGTTAAGAATTGAATTAGATAAAAATTTTATTCAGGATATTGGAAAAATCACCCAGATAGGTAATCTGGAATTTGAACAGGAGATGTGTCAGGTAGCCGATTTAGGTTACAAAAGGGGAACTATACAATTGCCAGTATTAACATGTGGCAGAAATAGAGAACTGAGATGTGGGGAAGAATTTAAAGTCTTCAACTATGGATTTTACTATAAACCAGAAAAAAAAATAAAAATTGGATACATTTATCCAAAAAATCAGATAAATTTGATGAAAGCTGTAGCAAATGCGATTTGTGATTTTGCTGCAAATGGAAGATATCATGGAGAAAAAGATGCATATATTGTTGAAGGATTGCTGGATATTCAGATGAAACCAATAGCAATAGAGGAGTATGCACTAAATGATATTACAGATTATAAGCGTGCAGCGAATCATCTGAGAAAAATTGAAGATATGGATATTGTAATTGGAATTGTTCCAGATGAAATGGATGATGATGGACCGTATAATCCGTTTAAGAGTATTTGGGCAGAAGTAAACATACCTTCTCAGATGGTCAGTGTAAAAACTGCCAGACTGTTTGAGAGGGGAAAGGCAGAAGGAAACAAAACGAAGTATTACTTACACAATATTTTACTGGGGATTCTTGGAAAGGCAGGAGGTATTCCATGGATTATAAAAGAAATGCCTGGAAATGTTGATTGTTTTGTTGGGCTGGATGTTGCAACTGTAGAAAAAGGAATCCATTTTCCTGCCTGTTCAGTTGTTTTTGACAAACAAGGGCGCCTTCTTGGATTTTATAAACCTAAAAGTGCACAGAGAGGTGAAAAGATTACAACGAAGATTCTTCGGGACATTTTTGATCAGGTTATATTCTCTTATGAAGACAAATTTGGCGATAAACCTAAGAGCATTATGATTCATAGAGATGGTTTCAGCAATGAAAATGATGAATGGTATCAGGAGTATTTTGGTGAAAAGGAGATTGCTTATACTATCGTAGAGGTTCGGAAAAATATTAGTTCAAAACTTGTTTTGATTGAAGATGGTGAAATCAAAAATCCAACAACAGGATATTGTGTCTACAATAAAGAGAAGGCTTATCTTGTTACAACAAATATGAAAAATAAAAAGGGTTCGCCTAATCCATTACTGATAGAAAAGAAATGCGGAAATATTTCTATGGGCGATGTTTTGAAACAGGTACTTTATCTGTCACAACTGCATGTTGGTTCCACGCAGAAAATGCGTTTGCCGATTACAACAGGATACGCAGATAAGATATGTAAAAATCGGGAATTCGTACCGGAAGGAAAGATGAATCAGAGGTTGTTTTTTCTGTAATGAAATGGTAACGGGAGATTTAACATGACGTTTACGAATGACAATATCAGTCAGGTGTTTTCGCGCTATATAGAAAATTTTGTGAAAATCAATGAAGATGAGCATGAAGAATATTATAAATGGCAGGTGTGTCATGAGTTTAAAAACTAGAGGGTCTGACCATCTAACTATATAAATTACTTTTTGATGAAAGACTGGGTAGCTAATCCAGTCTTTCTAGGTTCTCTTATATCTTAATATGTGTACTACCTACTTTTATAAGTAGATAGATAATTGCTGCAGTTATTAAACTGAACAGCTTTGGATTACAATTAGCAATCTTTTTTTGAATGTAGATGGCAATATCCGTCCAGAATATGCCTAAAAGAAATAAGAGAAAATCCACATCCAGCGCCATCTTGATGAAACTCATCATCATTTCTCCTTTATTAACTTTTTTGGACTTACGTTAGAAATAAAACCTAGCAGCCAAAGTTAATAAAGGGATGGTTCTGGGGGATATAATGTAACAGATAATAAAGAAGAAAATGAGAGCTAATCAAGATGGCGCTTAATTAGTGTGATTTTGAAACGCTCGTGTTTAGTTCGTTCAATTATGTAAATAACTGTACATAATATAATTTGAATTATTCACGAATATCGACCTCCTTTATTTTTTCTGTTACATCTTATATTTTATACCTGTTTGGAAAAAAAATCAAATAAAAATTATCATATTACGATGACTTAACATATAGGAAGTTACTGTTCAGAGGTTAGCTGGACATGAGAAAACCGATGGTGTAGACTAATAACAGTCAAAGCCATCGGTTTTCTTATCCAATATCCTGGACACTCTGTCAAATATATTCGCTGGTTCTTCCAGCCGCATCAAAACAAGCATGCTCATGCATTGGCAGAGATAATCGATACTTTCGAAAC